>CAJIAX010000141.1_pt1 | contig 37407 bp, 36 predicted proteins | sample 9199251 | NCBI WGS metagenome assembly CAJIAX01 (sample SAMEA7708287, study PRJEB35096) | sediment metagenome | biome: marine neritic benthic zone biome [ENVO:01000025]; feature: sediment [ENVO:00002007]; material: shallow marine sediment [ENVO:03000034] sea grass bed [ENVO_01000059] ... | reverse complement strand
TGCTCGAGGTCAAGAGCGTGACGCTCGTGGAGGGCGGAGTCGCCCGCTTTCCGGATGCGGTCACGGCTCGGGGCGCCAGACATCTCCAGGAGCTGACCCACTGGGCCCAGGAGCACGGGCAAGAAGCCGCGGTGCTGTTCGTTCTCCAGCGGGACGACGCCGACTGCATCGAGGCGGCTCACTCGATCGATCCCGTCTTCGCGGAGGTTTTGGCCATGGCCCGACGGTCCGGCGTGCGCGTGCTGGGCCGCCGCTGCCGGATCGAAACCCGCCGAATCACGCTGGGGGACGCCGTTCCCGTGCTTTGAGCGCTTGACCAGGTCCTTCATCGGACCTAATTAGAACACGTGCTCTAGTCCGCGCCCGGTATCCAGGCCAGCGAACCGTGACCCTACGTCCGCCCAAGCAGGATCGAAGTCGACGCACCCTCGATCGGCTCACTGAAGCAGCCATGGAGTTGATGGCGGTCCAGGGGGTCGAACACACGTCCGTGGCCCAGATCGTTCGCGAGGCCCGGTCCTCCGTCGGGTCGTTCTACGCGCGGTTCGACGGCAAGGACGACTTCGTCCAGCACCTCGAGGGGCGGGTCTGGGAAGATGCGCGAGAGCGCTGGGACCTGGCCCTGGAGCGGCTCGACGTCCGCGACCTCTCGACCCCGGAGCTCGTGGCGGGCGTCGTCCGCCTTCTCCTGGAGACCAGCGACGCGGACCTGAACCGGCGACGGGTCCTCGGAACCGCGTCCGGGTCGACGGCTCGGGCTTCCGCGTTCCACGATCATGTGCTCGCGACGGTGGCCATGGTCCTGCTGGATCGCCGAGACGAGTTCGCCCACCCCGATCCAGAGCAGGCCGTGGCGCTGGGCTACCGGGTCATCGCGGGCGCCCTCCGGGAACTGCCGGCGCTCGCAGCGTGGACGAACGGGGCCGGCACCGAGTCCTTGGTCTCGGAGTTGACGCGTCTGTACCTGGGGTACCTGGGTTCCGACGCCGAGCCGCCCGCTCCCAGGCTGGCAGCGACAACGGGCAGACCGCCGCTCGTGGCAACGGCCGCTTCCACCGCGGTGCCGCTGGACGTGGACTCCGCGCCCGTCGACGAAGCCCCACTCATCGACGAAGTCCCGCGTACCGAAGAGGCCGCGCGTACTGAAGGAGTCTGGCGTACCGAAGACGCCCCGATTCCCACCGCAGCCGAGCAACCTGCCGAAGAGGCGCCCCCGGCGCCGCTCGAGCCGGTCGAAGAGGAACAGCCCCTACAGGAAGCGGCCCTCGCAGCCAAGGCCGAAGGGGAAGCGACCGATCTGGAAGAGCCGGATGAAACCAGTGAGGAGCCCGAACGGGTCGACTTCTTCGACGTCTGGGGCTAGGAAGAACGCCCTATCCTGGGGGTTTTCCGACCTGGGACCCGCAACCCTGTCCAATCGGGGTGTCAATCTGTAATTTGAATTACGATTACAGAAATCGCCGAGAGGGATCCCAGGTGACAACGGAGGACGACGTCAGCGCCCCGGAGCCCAAAGCGCCCGTTCAACGACGCGGACGGGAAACCCACGAGAGAATCGTGAGCGCAGCGGACGCCATTCTCTCCGAGGACGGACCGGCCGCTCTGACGGTGAAGGCGGTCATGGCCCGGGCCGGTGTGGGCCCGGGGTCGTTCTACGCTCGGTTCGCCGGCCGGGAGGCGCTCCTGGGCCACGTACAGGCCCTGTTCTGGCGCCGGTGTGGGTCGCAAGTCGAGCAACTGGGTGCCGACGACGCCCTGCGGACGGCTGAGCGGGCGACACTCGTTCCCGAGGTCGTCAGACGCCTGGTCAGGGCGCACACGTCCAACGAGGCTGGGCTGCGAGCCCTGATGGCGGAGGCCATTCGTAGACCGGCCGGTGACGCCATGGAAAGGGCCGTGGGGCTCCACGAGGCCCTGGGGGCGACGATCGAGCGGTTGTTGGAGCCCGGACCCGAGCACGTGATGTCGTTCAAGGTGGCCCTGGTACAGGTACTCGGCGCCCTGCGGACACTGCTGTTGTTTCCCGACGAGAGCCCTCTGGATCCGGACTGCACGGACGAAGACCTGATCCTGGAGCTGACCCGGACCGTGATGAGCAGCCTGGGGCATGCGGACGCGGCGCCCCAGAGCTACCGGGAGCTGCTGGAAAGGAGCGCAGGAATCAAGAGGGGGGCCTAAGGACCGCGCGGAGCGATGGGGCACTCACGGCGGGAGCGTTGGGCGACTGACAGCGAGAGCAGCGGGCGAATGACCGCAGGAGCAACTGACCGCCCCAGCGAGGCGGCGTCCGACAAAGAAAAACGGGGCGAGACGCCTTCGCGCCTCGCCCCGTTCGATCGGCCTTCTAGAAGCCGGAGCTAGTCCATCAGTTCTGTCCCCAGAACGTCAGCACCTGCGTCTCGCCGTCTTCTTCCACCACCACCACCGCAACCGTCTGACCGTCGGACTCCCGAGTCCCCACGATAGAGCCCTGCACGTCGGAGTGTCCCAGGCTCAGGCGCTCGACGCTGACGTCGAAGCCGGCTTCGGACATCGCCTTGGTCAGGTGTCCGACCACTTCGAGGGGCGAATCGTCGGTCGTGGACAGCTCGGCGCCGCCCGTCTTGCCGGCCATCTCTCCGCTGAAGATCCGACCCGGGTGGCTGGACCCGGGATATCGGGGCACCCAGTTCGGGGCGGACTCGGCGGACTCACCGGCCAGGAACACCGACTCGCCGTCGGGCGTGCTCAGGTGGAGACGGGCTCCGTCGTCTTCGCCGTCGAGGCGAACCGAGTAGCTCTGCTCACCGACGTCCAGGACGAACACGCCGCCGTCCTCGTCTCCGAACACCTCCATGTGCACGTCTTCGCCGTCGAGGTGGAAGCTGAGCTCGCCCTCGACTTCCTGGAGCGCCACTTCGGCTTCCCGCAGCCCGACTTCCGCAGCGCGGAGCGCCTCTTCGGCGATGTGGGAGACTTCGACCGTGCGCACGGCCCTGGCCTCGCGGATCGCGGAGCGGATCTTGGCACGATTCACGTCGCGGAGCTCGTGTCGCAGCTCATGCCGCAACTCGTGCTTCAGATTCCGCAGCTCGTGCAGGTTTTCGAGCTCGATGACGACGGGCTCGTTGTCGAGCCCGTCCAACTCGATGACCAGCCCCTCGTGCTCGAGGTCGGCCATGACGTCCACCACCACGTCCTGCGCCCGGTTCAGCGCGAACGCCGCAACCGCGACGAAAGCCACCGCGCCCAGCATGAACAGACCCAGCACCGCCCCCAGGACCATAACCCAGGGCGACCGGGCCTTCTTCGCCTGATTCCCCTCTACCGCCCGTTCATACTCGTCGTACATCGAAGACATCACTCCGCTCCCTTCGGCCGATCGATCATCTGCTCCAAACTCTTTGACGTCTGAAATACTCTACGGGTTGCAGTAGAGAAAGATTCAGGTGGCCAGTTAGGCCTTGATGGCCTGGATCACCGCCGACCTGGCCGAGTTCACGTAGGCCGCCACCTCGCCGATCTGCCCGCCCGCGTCCTCCACCCTCTTGAGGACCTCGGAGTTGACCGGCAGACGGTCCTGCGCGTAGTAGCGCTCTTCGATCACCTCGACCTGGGTGAAGCCGGCCGCCTCGAGGCCCCCGACGTACTCGTCCTGGGGAATCGGCATACAGCCGCTGATGATCTCGGGGAACTGGCTCAGGATCTCGGGCGGGTTCAGGCCGGAGATCAGGTCGGACACGACCAACCGGCCGCCGGGCTTGAGGGCGCGGAAGGCCTCCTCGAACGCGCGCTGCCGCCGGGTCGAGAGGTTGAGCACGCAGTTGCTGATGATCACGTCGGCCGTCTTGTCGGCCACGGGCAGCGCCTCCACCTCGCCGAGGCGGAACTCCACGTTCTCGAACCCGCCGTTCCGCGCGTTGTCACGGGCCTTCTCCACCATGGCGGGGGTCATATCGACGCCGATCACCTGGCCGTCGCCGCCGACCTTGGCCGAAGCCAGGAAGCAATCGATGCCGGCGCCCGAGCCCAGGTCGAGAACGGTCTCGCCCGGCTGCAGGTCCGCGGCGGCGGTGGGGTGGCCGGAGCCGAGGCCCAGGTTGGCGCCTTCGGGCAGGGCGGCGAGCTCCTCGGCCGTGTAGCCGAGGTCGAGGCTCGCGTCGGTCTCGGCGCCCCCGCAGCACGACGGCCCGCAGCAGCTCTCTCCTTCGCCCCGGGCAATGGCGCCGTACCGCTCCCGCACCGCGGTCCTGATCGTGTCCTGGCTCATGATGCTCCTCCTGATGTGTGGTTGCAAAACACAACTATTTGTGTCTGGAAAAGGCGCCACGTCCACCAGCGGGCGCCTTGTTGGGCGTTCGATTCAATCAGCGCACGACGCAGCAGGTCCCCGCGGACACCTCGACCTTCGCTGCGAAGGCCCGGGCCAGCCGTCCGGCGACCGCGTTGATGGAGTCCCGCACCTCGGGATCGAAGTCGGCCAGCATGTCGACGTACTCCCCGGCCAGCTCCCACTTGATGCGCTCCACCAGCTTACGGGCCTTCGCCGTCGGCTGGAGCAGGACCGACCGACCGTCCTCGGCGTTCGGCACGCGCCGGATGTACCCCTTCTTCTCCAGGCCGTTGGCCAGGCGGCTCGCAGTGCTCTTGTCCAGATAGAGGCGTGCCGCCAGGTCGTTGACGGTTCCGCCGTCCTCGTCGACCAGCGCCTCGAGGGCGTAGCACTGGCTGACGCTGACGTCGTAGCAGCATACCCGGTCCCGATCCCGGAACTGGATGACACGAATGAGCTCGGAGAGGTTCTCCCTGAGCCGCGCCGCATCGTTCAGCAGTTGGGGATCCGCGGCAACCGCGCTCAGGGCACCCGCTACGGGAAGCTCGGCGAGGGTCTCGGCATCCATCGTGACCTGGTCCTTCATTCCGTCGACTCCTGAATGGTTGTGTAGTGCAACTATATGGGGAATGTGGGCCGGCGGTCAAGAGGCGGACAGGTCGGTCAGGGGTGTGCAGGCCGGTCAGGGGTGTGCAGGCCGGTCAGGGTGTGATGGTCGGTCGAGGGGGTCCGAGCGGGGACCCGGTGATTCAACGGCGGGTGGAGCTCAGTCCACCTGGCAGCGAATCAAGGACATGGAGGCGGCTGACCCTCGAGCAGCCTCGGACGTCAGGGCCAAGAGGCCGCCGAGCGAAAGGGCCACGGCTTCGCCCTGGGGTTCGGCCAGGGTCCGGAGGCTCTGGGACAGGACGGGGGAGCCGGTCAATGCGTCCCCGGCGACGCCGTAGATGTGGAGATCGGCGTAGGTGCGGAGGGCGACCTGGGTGCCGTCGGGCGACGAGGATGCACCGGTGACCTGGTTCGGCAGCGACGGTTGGGATTCCGTGATCTCCTGCACCCGTTCCAGGGTGACGACTGCGTCGGAGCGCAGGCTTCCCGGGTACCGATAGAGTGCCACGGCGTCGCTGCGGCCCTTGGTCACCACGTAGAGCCGCTCGCCGGGCAGCACGAAGATGGCTTCAGAGTCTCGGGGCCGATCCGGATACCGCATCCGGAAGACGTCCGCGGCCGGAGTGGCGATGTCGGTCGCCGCGGGTTCGGGAACCCGGTAGACCGTGATGTGGTCCCGGGACTCCGGATTGTCGCCCACGTCGCCCAGGTAGAGGCAGGTGCCCTGGGCGCAATCGGCCAGCTCCATGTCCTCCCAATCCACGTTGGTCGCCCCCGTGACCTCGACGCGCCCCAGGGAGGACCCGTCGGAATCGACGGCGTACACGGCGGGCTCGCCGCCCGAGTCGTTGTGGGTCCAGATGACCCCTGGATCGCGGGTTCCGAAGGCGACGCCGCTCGTCTCGGGCACGCTCTCGGGAAGCTGGATACCGGTGGCCTGTTCGACGCAGGCAGCCCCCGGTTCCTCGGCCACGATCTCTCCGTCCGTGCCGGAGCTGCACGCGCCGAGGCAGGCCAGTACCGCAAGCACCGCCGGTCGGGCGATCTTGCGGCCGCTTTGGAGCAACGAAAGGGACATGTGGGGCAGGTCTACTGCTCGGCCGCTTCCTGCTCGGCGAGCACGAATTCGATGATCTGGTCGAAGACTTCGAGCGGAAGGGCGCCGGAAGCGGGCTGGTATCCCGGCACATAGAACGTCGGCGTGCCACGGACGCCGAGCTGGCCGCCCGCGATCACGTTGGCCCGGACACGCTCGCGTTGCCAGTCTTCGACCAGGCACTGTTCGAAGCGGGCGACGTCCAGCCCCTCGGCCTCCGCGTACCCGAGGAAGAGCTCTCCGACCGGCCCCTCGGCGTTCTTCCATTCCGGCTGGGACTCGAAGAGCCGCTGCCCGTACGCCTCGAGGTGGCCCTGCTCGCCCGCGCACTCGCCGGCGAGAGCCGCCTCGAGGCCATGGGGGAAGATGCCCAGGATGTACGGGACGTACTGCCACTGGACGATGCCCGTGTCGACGTACTTCTCCATCAGCGCGGGATACGTCTCCATGTGGAACTTGCGGCAGTAGCCGCACCCGAAGTCGCTGAACTCGACGATGCGGATCGGCGCGTCCGGGTCACCCCGTGTATAGCCGAGCAGATCCATGTTGATGGACCCGTCAGCGGCGATGGCGTTGGGTTGGGCCCGAACGGGGCCGATGGCGTCCTCCTGGCCGATCTCCTCGGCGGCAGTCCGTGTTCGTTCGGCGAGGCTCTCCGATTCGCATCCTGCCATGGCGATCGCCAGCAGGAAAAACACCGATTGCCGCGCCGCCGCACCCGTCCAAGCCGTCATCACAACTCCAGGTTGATCCACTGCCCCATGCCGGCAAGGAATGCCGAAAGGGACGAAAACTGCCCCGTTATCATCGAAATACCGATGACAACAAGCAAGATCCCGGCCACTTGGCCCAGCGGCTTGCTCCACCGCCGGAACGACGGGATTCGGGTCAGAAACCAGTTGAAGCCGGCGGCCGCAGCGATGAACGGAAGCGCCAGGCCGAGACCGTACGCGAACAGCAGCCCCATGCCCGCCACGGCCGTGTCCTCCAGGGACGCGTATAGCAGGATGGTCCCGAGAATCGGGCCGATACAGGGGGTCCACCCAGCTCCGAAGGCCAGGCCGACGACGAACGAACCCAGGCCTCCGGCGGGGCGCCCGGCAAGGTGCGCACGCACGTCACGGGACAAGGCGGGGATCTTGAGGATCCCGAGCATGTACAGCCCGAAGATCGTCACGATCGCGCCTCCGATCCGGGTCAGCGTCGGCAGGCTGCGGTTGAACGCCTGTCCGAAGGTCGTGGCCGCGAGCCCCAGGGTGAGGAACACGGCCATGAATCCCAGGGCAAAGAGCGTGGAATGCACGATGGCCGCCCGACGGGCCATGGTCGGCCCGTCCTCCCAGAGCTCCTCCAGCGTCATGCCCGAGACGAACGCCACGTAGCTCGGAACGACAGGCAGGACGCATGGCGAAAGGAACGACACCAACCCGGCCAGGAAGGCCAGCGGATACGAGATCTGGATCTCCATCGGGACCGCGCGCGTTCAACCAGGCCGCAGGTGCGGCGCGGTCAGATGCGAAACTCCCGGAAGATGCGCTCCTCGGTGTCGCCCTCCAGCTCAGCCGAGATCTCCAGGTATTGCTCGATGCCGCTGCCCTTGAGCTTGTCGCGGAACAGCTTGTCGAGCTGGAAGACGCCTGCGGAGTTGGTCAGCTCGATCCGGATGCAGATCGGCTTCTCGAGGCCGGTCTCGATGTGGACGCTGTCGATGGCGGCCGCCGAGATCGAGTGGATGCTGGCCGAACCCGCTTCGAACGGGATGCGTGACCGTCCCTTGGCCATGTCGAGGGCGTCGGCGATTCGCACGATGCCCGCCTCCACCGTGAGCGGCTTGCCGCCCGCCCGGTGGGCAATGATCGCGTGGAGGATCTCGGATCGAACCAGCGTGGCTTCACGATGGCCGTAGACCAGGGGCAGGATCTCCCGGAGCTTTCGATCGGCGACGAACAGGGAATAGGACTCGTGGTCCTGCCGGTGGATCGACATGCCCAGGTCGTGGAACAGCGCCGCGAGGGCGACCACGACCTCGGCGTCGTCTTTGCCCAGGCCGTAGTTCTCGACAACCCCGGGTGCGACGCCGGCGTCCATGAGCAGACGCAACATCTTGACCCCGATGTTCATGACGATCTTCACGTGCACGGGGCCGTGGTCGGTCATGCCGAGACGCTCGATGGCCGTCACGTTCGACGCGAGCCAGAGGGCGTACAGGTCGTCGTCCTGGTTGACGATCTCCATGACCCTGCGCAGACGCGCGTTGTGCCGGTCCGGTACGGACATCACGACGCGATTCGCGAATCGCTCTTCGGCGGTTCGTTCGCGCTCAACGGCGCCGGCCGCGGTTTCCAGTTCCATGGTCCTCAGTCCTCGGGGTTCTATCGGTGGCGGGATTGGTTCGTCATGGGCTCGTCTGCCCGGAGGCCGCGTCCCAGGCCCCGGGCGCCCGCGGTTCGCCGTCGCGGATCACCACGGTGCCGGCGATCTTGTCGTGGATCCCCTGCCGGTTCGGATCCCAATACACCTGAGCGAAGCCCAGGAGTCCCGTGGCCACGCCGGCCGCGTATCCACCGGCCCGTTCGAATGCGTGCCACCACGTGATCGGTTCCCCGTCGAGCCGGAGCACCCGGACGCCGAGCAGCTTCTTGCCCACGGTCTGGCCCTTCCACCACGGCAGGAGCACGGCGAAGTAGATGCTGCCCCACCCGAAGGCGAGCCCCAGCCGGTCGACGAGCTCGCGAATCAGGCGAAGCAGCCCCGAGCCCTGCTCGAGCTCCTGGACCCGCGCTTCGGACGCCTCGAGCGCGGTTTCCGTGCGTGTGTTGTCTCGCTCGAGAGACGAGACCCGGTCTTCGAGCTCCTCCAGCGTGTCGGCGGCGACCGCGATGAACGCTCGTTCCCTCAATGCGGCCCGTTCGTCTTCGTCCATGGCCACGTAGGCGGCCGAGTCTTCCCGCAGGAGCTCGGCGTACCGGATCAGCGCCGCTTCGGGGGTGAGGGGGGGCGCCGAGTCGGTGGCCTCTGCTTCGGTGGCGTCGACCTCGGACCGGGCCACGCTCAAGGCACGTTCGGCGATGTTCTCGGCCTCGTCCTCCCACTCCGTGTCTCCGGGCATGAACTCCTCGATCACGTCCAGGATCTCGTCGTCGTCCAGTCCGCTGGCGATGCCCGCCCGCGCGATATCGAGCGCCGCCGCTTCGGCCTCGCTCGGAGAGCCCGCTCGGGAGAGTTCGACACCGCCCTGCAGACCGGAGAGCACGTCCCCGAGGCCGATCGTGCTCCCGTCGGCCGTGATGCTGGCGTTGTCGATGGACACCAGATCGTCGAGGTCGGGCCCGGATCGCAGCACCCAGATCGCGGCGACCGAGACGAGGAGGATCACGAATCCGAGGCACCCGACAGAAGCACGGAACGCCCAGGCGAGTGGAGTCGGCAAGTCCCGTGTGATCGGGCTCCGGAGCGCCATGTAGACGAAAACCAGGGCTACGAGCATGCCGACGATCGCCCCGATATCACGCGTCACCAGCGTGATGAGCCCGATCACGACCAGGTCGATCAGACTGGCGAAGCCTCGGCGGGACGGCACCGCCAGGGGAAGTCCCAGCAACGACGGCGACACCTCGAAGGCGTCGGGCGTGATGATGGTCCTGGGGTCCATCGGGTTGTGGGCCATACGGAGCCGCCTACCGCCTGCGGAGCACCGATCCGAGGAGCAGGCCAGCCGCGACCCCGAGCAGAGCAGTGCCTGCCAACACACGGCCGTTGGCCCCGGTCGTGAGCGAAGAGAACGTTCGCTCGGTCACCGCAACCTCGCCATCCACCGACTCCAGCACCTCGTCGGACTGGGCCTCGAAGGGGCACGCGGGACAGCTCACCATGCCGCGGTCACGCGCGGTACGGTTGGGGAAGACCAGCTCGGTCTGGCAGTCCGGGCACGCCAGGCCCGTCTCCAGCTGCTCGATCAGGCCGTAGAGGCTGCTCTTGGACAGCCCCAGCTCCTCGGCGATGTGGTTTACGCTCGCTTCGGTGTCCCAATAGCGGCGGTTGGCCTCCGCAGCGGCTTCGCGGTCCACGGTTCTTGGATCTGACATGACGATCACACGCCTCCGTCTTCTCTTGACCCTACTTTCCCCTGGCAACAGTGTCGTTGGGTCGTGATGGACCCGTGGGGTGGGGCCGGGGTGAACGTTCTTCGAGTATTTCGATCCGGGCGAGGTTTTGCGGGCAATCGCCGCCCGCCCACACGCGCGGAGTGATGGGAGCGTCCGACCATGCGCAGTCGAGACCGAATCATCTCCAACCTGGAATCCCAGTACAAGGCCGTCTTCGACGACGCACGCCAGTCGGACGACAAGACACGTATGTCCAAGTTGGACTTCGACTTCCAGCGAGACCAACTGCTGTTCGAGATCCTGCTCGACATCCGTGACGCCCTCGCCGGGCCCGCTTCGGCGGAGGAGCCGAAGGGATCCCTGCTGGACAAGGCGGAGCAGCTGAGGCGGATCACGAAGCTCCGTTAGGTTGTAACCACAACGTAAATCGAAGTCCGACTTCACAATATAGGCACAAGCGACCATGAAAATCTACACCAGGACCGGCGACGGCGGAGATACCGGGCTGTTCGGTGGGCCCCGGGTGCCCAAGCACCATCCCCGTGTCGAGGCCTACGGTACCGTAGACGAGCTGAACGCCGTTCTGGGTCGCACGATGGTGGACGTGAGGGACGATTGGATCAACGAGTGCCTGTCGCTCGTTCAGGACGACCTGTTCGCCATCGGTTCGGAGTTGGCCACGCCGCCTCCCGAGGCCGGACGGCGCCGGCCCGAGACGCCCGGCGTCCCGGCGGACCGCATCGAAGCGATGGAGGGCTGGATCGATCGGGCCACCGGGGACCTGGAGCCGCTGCGGAACTTCATACTTCCCGGCGGGTCGCCCGGGGCGGCGTCTCTGCACGTGGCCCGAGCGGTGTGCCGCCGGGCTGAGCGGGCGACGACCAATCTGGCCGACGCCGAGTCCGTTGAAGCGGAAGTGATCCGATACCTCAACCGCTTGTCGGACTTGCTGTTCGCGTTCTCGCGACTCGAAAACGCTCGTGCCGGCGTGGCGGACAAACCCTGGCGCCCAAAGGCCCCATCGTGATCCATCGACCCTTTCAGCGACGGGGTCCTCTCGGAGGGACCATCAAGGGAGACGTTCGGGTTCCCGAAGGACCGTCGCCCCGGTCGGCCGTCGTCGTGGTGCATGGGTTCAAGGGCTTCAAGGACTGGGCGTTCTTCCCCCATGTGTGCGAGCGATTGGCGGCTTCGGGCCATGCGGTCGTGTCGTTCAACTTCTCGCTGAACGGAATCGGAGATCAGCCCGAGGAGTTCACGGAGCTGGACGCATTCGGCCAGAACACGCTTTCCCGGGAGCTGGACGAGCTTCTCTGGGTCGTCGATTCGACGCTCCGCGGCGAGGTGCTGCCCTGGAGGCCCCGCTCCATCGGCCTCGTCGGACACTCCCGGGGCGGCGCTCAGGCGATTCTGGCGGCTCGGGAGCATTCCGGGGTCGTCGCCCTCGCGACGTGGGCGGCGGTGGCCAACTTCGATCGCTGGACGGAAGACACGGTTCGGGAGTGGCGCGAGAAGGGCCGGGTCTACGTCCTGAACGGACGCACCGGGCAGCAAATGCCCCTGGACCTCACCTTGCTGGAGGACTTCGAGGCGAACCGAAGTCGGCTGGACGTGCTAGCGGCGGCGACGCAGGTGTCGGTCCCGTGGCTGGTCCTGCACGGTTCCGAGGATTCCACGGTGTCCAGCGCCGACGGCGAGGCACTCGTGGCCGCCGGACCCACGGCACGGCTCCACCGCGTCGACCGGGCGGGTCACACGTTCGAGGTCGGTCACCCGTTCACCGCACCGTCGCCCGAGTTGGATGAGGCCCTGACGGTGACCACGCGACACCTGGGCGCCCACCTTGAGTGAGCCCGACCGGGCGAGCAGGATGGGTCAACGCCTGGCGGACACTGCGGAGGCGCTGGGCATCGAGAAGGCCGGCCGGGAGCTGATCGCCCGGGGCTACGCATTGGCCATGGAGCCCCGGAGAGCTCGATTGAGCGACGACCATGATCCGGCCTACCTCCACCCGGGCCGCTGCGCCGTCATTCTCATGGACGACCTGGGCGTGGCGGATCCCACGCTGATCGCGGCAGGCGCGCTGGTCGAATCCGAATCGTCGGAGTTGGCGGTGGCGGTGGAGCGGATGGAAGGCACGATGGGCCCGAATGTGGCGGAGCTGGTCGCGGGCGTTCCCATCGAGGCGGACGACGAGTTGGCCGAGCGGTTGCTGCTCGCCGATACACCGGTCCGCATCCTGGCCCTGGTCGAGAGACTCGACCAGCTACGCCACGCCCACCTCTGGCCTGATATGGACCGGAGACGCGCCGCCCACGAGTGCGCGGAGAGCGTCTACCTGCCCGTGGCCGTCCGGACGGACGGCACGCTGGCAAGGCGATACCGGTGGTGGTGCTCGATGTTCGGCAGGCGGTATCTGGGCGCGTGAGGTCACGAGGGAACGAAGTCACGCAAATGGTGTCCTTGCCACCCCCAACGGCTTGATCCATAGTTACGGCCCGCCGGCCGTGCGCGAAGCCGGCGAGCATGAAAAACGAGGGTCGAAGGAGATCGAATGACATACATCATTGCGGAGCCGTGCCTCGAGACGAAGGACGCCAGCTGCGTCGAAGTCTGCCCGGTGGACTGCATCTACGAGGGTGGCGATCAGTTCTACATCCACCCGGACGAGTGCATCGACTGCGGAGCGTGCGAGCCCGAGTGTCCGGTGACGGCCATCTTTCCCGACACCGACGTGCCGCCCGAGTGGACGACGTACATCGAGAAGAACCGAGTCCACTTCGACTAGGTGTCAGGCGCTGAACGCGCCGCGAGGCGGGAATGAAGGGCGGCAGGGTCCACACTGGGCTGGCCGCCCTTTTCCTTTGGTCCTTCGGGGACAAAAAAACGGACAAACGAGCACTTAGCCCCGGGCTGGGGCAGGATCGTTCGTCCGTCTCAATTCGCACCGGATCGCCCTGACGAAGGGGCGATCCGAGTGATCTCAGATTCCGAGCTCGCGAATCCTGTCCAGGGAGATGGCTCCCGGAACCGTTTCCCCAGCGGGCACGATGTTGTCGGGGTTGGCCTCCACGTCATCACTCCGCTGCTGACGGATCAGAAGCAGACCCGCAGCCACCGCAGCCGCGCTCATAATGCTGACAGCCAAAGTGCGAATCGTCCCCTCCCTCTTGTTCTGTGACATCCCTGACCTCCACGGTAAAACTGAAGCACGCTGTCTTTCCCTGCACGAAACGTGCCCTTAGGAAAAAACCCCACGCTTCCGGCAATGATCCAATCCAAACGCGTGTTTTCCAGACAACAAATGTTTCCTTCCCGCAGCGTCTGTATCAGAAAGCTGCAACGACGTACGGCTCGATGGTCAGAAATCCGACAGGTCGTTGCAGCGCGCCTCCGATGATGGAAAACTGCAAGGGGCGGCGAGAAGGTCGGTATCTGGACAGGTACCACTGCTGAAACGACTCGAAGAGAGGCTTCGTGACGACCGGGAAGAGCGTAGGTGCGGGATCGAGCGACGTGGACGCCGTCGAGTTGACCAGGGCTCTGGTGGCGACTCCCTCCGTGAACCCGGTTCTCGAGCCCGGAGGAGCCGGCGAGGCGGAGATCGCTGCGAAAACCGGAGCCTGGCTGGAGTCGTGGGGCTTCGACGTGGAGGTGGAGGAGGTTGCGCCGGGCCGCTTCAACACGATCGGACGCGTGGGGTCAAGCCCTGGACCCACCTTGCTGTTGAACGGACACCTGGACACCGTCGGCGTGAAGGGCATGACCGTGCCCCCGTTCGGCGCCGAGATCCGGGACGGCCGCATCTGGGGACGAGGATCCTGCGACATGAAGGCCGGCGTCGCGGCCCTGCTGAGCGCCGGGGCCAGAATCGCCGCCGAATCGGTGCCTGGTCAGTTGATCGTGGCGCTCACCGCCGACGAAGAACACGCCAGCGTGGGGCTGGAGGCCCTGATCGCAGGAGGCGTCACGGCGGATGCGGCCATCGTTTGCGAACCCACGGACCTGGCCGTCATGCCGGCGAACAAGGGGTTCATCTGGCTCACGCTCGACTTTTGGGGCCGAGCGGCCCACGGATCCAGACCGGACCAGGGGATCGACGCGATTCGTCACGCGGCCCAGTACCTCGCCGGGTTGGACGGGTACGAGGTTCGACTCAACCACAGATTGGCCCACCCGCTGCTGGGACACGGGTCCTTCCATGCGGGCACGATCGAGGGGGGAGTGGCGCCCTCGGTGTACCCCGAGCGGTGCAGCCTCGTCATCGAGCGCCGCACCCTTCCGGACGAAGACGACGACACGGTGATCCAGGAGTTTGCCCGGATGCTGGAGGGAGTCCGCCGGGTCTTTCCGGATCTGAACGCGGAGCTCGTCCCGGGGCTTCGCCGTCCCGGCACTGAGGTGCCGACCGAGTCACCGCTCGTGCAGGGACTCCTGGCAGCGGTTACGGAGGAGGGGGGGACGCCGACGGTGGAGGGGATGACGGCGTGGGTCGACGCGGCACTGTTCAACGAAGCGGGTATTCCCGCCGTCTGTTTCGGTCCCGGGTCGATCGCACAGGCCCATTCCGCCGACGAATGGGTGGCAGTGGAGCAGATCGAGCGGTGCGCTCGCACGCTCGAGCGGTTCGCCCGTCGGTTCCTGGCCGACGAGGCGGTGTCCTGAAGGGGCCGCACGACGGACAGAAACGGCGAAAGGGCCGAAGGGGGCTGCCCCCTCGACCCTCTCTCACGGCTGATCTGTCGACGCGACCGACTGACCTACCGTGTTCTGACCTCGATCACACCGCCCTGATACCCTGTCCCGAAAAGGGTCGTGGCGTCGCTGGGGCTCAGATACCGGATGGTGTTGACGTTGTTGAGCGGGATGCCCTGGAGCGCGCGGTAGTCCCCTCGGAAGCTGCCATCCACGAACGTCGCCGGCAGGTCGCTGTCTTGACCGCCCCGGGCCTGGAGCCACCGAGGCCGTAGCTGGAGGACGGCGTCATAGGTGGTGCCCGTGATGTCGACCAATTCCTCGGCGACGATCAGGTTGCGACTACCGCCGCTGCTGCCGCCGCCTCCCGAGCCACCTCCGGACGCGCAGGCCGTGAGGCCCAACATGACCAACACAGTCGCAAACGCTGCACGGCGCATGGACGTTCCCTCCCCCATCACGGTGAAAGTGTTACGGGCTAGAGTCTTAATCGGCTGCCGGCCGGGCCGGATGTCAAGGAAAACGTTGTCGCCGGTTGCTCCTCGAGATCGGCCGTCGGTATCGTAGCAGGCCGGTCCCACTCCCATCCCGTCCGCCTCATGACCCCGCCAGCCCATTCGACGAGCGACCCCACCGTGTCAGATCGGCCCGCGGACACGGTGATTCTCGGTGGCGCGTTGTGGACAGGCAGGGTTTCTCCACCCGCAGCCGACGCCCTGGCCATAAGGGACGGACGAATCCTGGCGGTTGGGAGCACGGCCGAGATCCGGGAGCTGGGCGGTTCGACCACCCGCACGGTGGACGCCCGGGGCCGATTCGTCATGCCCGGCTTCATCGACAGCCATGTGCATTTTCTCCACGGAGGACGGAGCCTCTCGCGCGTTCGGCTACGGGACGCCGTGACCCCGGACGAGTTTGCCCGTCGCATCGGTGAGGCCGCCGGTCGGCTGAGACCTGGAGAGTGGGTCACGGGCGGCGAGTGGGACCATCAGCTCTGGGGGGGCGACCTGCCCACACGTCTGTGGATCGACAGGGTATCCGGAGCGAACCCGGTCTGGGTCACGCGCCTGGACCTCCACATGGGACTGGCGAACACTCGGGCGCTCGAGGGGGCCGGGATCGACGTGAACTCCCCGGACGTGCCCGGAGGCGAAATCGTGCGCGACGCTCGAGGAGTGCCGACGGGCGTGCTGAAGGACGAGGCCATGTCTCTCGTGGCCGCAGCGCTCCCGGAAGCATCCGCCGGCGAGCAGGACCGGGCCCTGGCGGCTGCCTCGGCCCACGCGCTGTCGCTCGGGGTGACCCAGGTCCACGACATGCAGGGCTGGCCGGATTTGGAGGTGTACCGGCGAGCCCGAGCCGAAGGCCGACTGCGGCTCCGCGTCTACTCGGTCGTGCCCATGTCGTCGTGGGAACGGCTCTCCTCCTTCGTCGCCCAGGAGGGCAGGGGCGACGACCGGCTCTGGTGGGGTGGCTTGAAGGCGTTCGTGGATGGGTCGCTGGGTTCGAGGACCGCCTGGTTCCACGATCCGTACGTAGGCGAACCCGACAACGCGGGCCTCGTCGTTACGGATCTCGACGAGCTCGAGCGGTCGATCCGATCCGCGGACGCAGCAGGCCTCCAGGCGATCGTCCACGCGATCGGCGATCGCGCGGTGGACTGGCTTCTGGACGCGTTCGAGGCCGTCGCGGCGAGCAACGGTCCCAGGGATCGCCGATTCCGTGTCGAACACGCCCAGCACCTGACGCCGGGCGCGGCAGCGCGCTTTTCACGCCAAGGCGTGATCGCGTCGGCCCAGCCGTATCACGCCATCGACGACGGCCGGTGGGCCGCCCACTGTGTCGGGGACACGCGGGTCCAATCCATGTATGCCTTCCGTTCTTTGCTGGACGCCGATGCGGAGCTCGCGTTCGGATCCGACTGGACAGTGGCACCGCTGGACCCGATTCCGGGTATCTACGCCGCGGTCACCCGCCGTACCTTGGACGGGGGTTGCCCCCAGGGGTGGGTGCCCAAGCAACGGATAGGCGTGGAAGAGGCCCTCCGGGCGTATACGGTTACCGCTGCACGAGCGGGATTCATGGAGGGCCGGACAGGTGTGCTCGTGCCAGGGGCTCTGGCCGACGTCGTGTTGCTGAATCAGAACCCTCTGACCGTCGACCCCGTAGAGTTGGAGTCGCTGCATGTGGTGGAGACGATGGTAGAAGGCCGGAGCGTCTTTCGGAGAGAGGCCGAATAAGGGTGGATGACCACAACACGGAGCCGGTTCAGGGCGTAAAGGCGTCCCAGGAGACTCGCCAGCGGACGATCGACGCCCTCTGCGAGCACTTCGCCGCTGATACGATCGACCTGGACGAATTCGAGCACCGGGTGGATGCCGCCCACCGAGCCGAGACCCTCGCCGATCTCCGGCGCCTTCTCACGGATCTTCCCACGCCCGGCGCTGCCATCGTTCCGGCGGAGCCTGCGGCCACGACGGCGCCGGTGCCGACCGCCGCCCCACACACCGGCCGTGAGATCGCCCGCCCCGAACTGGTCAAAGACAACCAGTTCGTGGTCGGGGTCTTCGGAGGACCCTCCAGAAAGGGCTCCTGGATTCCGGCCAGACATGTGTGGAGCATCGCAGTCATGGGCGGGGTCGAGCTCGACTTCCGCGACGCGCGGCTTGGACCTGGCGTCACCGAAGTCTCGGTGTTCGCGGTCTGGGGCGGGGTCGAGATCATCGTGCCTCCCGATCTCCAGGTGGACTTCAACGGCATGGGCTTCATGGGCGCCTTCGAGTGCGCCGAGGACGTGGGCCGCGTGTACGATCCGGACGCTCCGATCCTCAAGATCAATGGGCTGGCTGTGATGGGTGGAGCCGACGTAACGGTGCGCGAGCGGGGTGAATCGGCCAGGGACGCGAAGAAGCGCAGGAAGCTGGAGAAGAAGGCACGGATGCGCCGCCTCAAGGGCGGGTAGGGTCTTCCCGCTCAGTGGGCTGGCCGGTTCTGAGCGCAAACAGTACACGCATTCTAATTTACGTCCAATCTCCACTAGGGGGAGCTTTGGCTCGCGCGATCTGGAACGATGTGGTCCTCGCCGAGAGCGACGCCGTCAGGGTGGTCGAAGGGAATCTCTACTTTCCGCCCGACGCCGTCGATCGGCAGTATTTCCGCGAAAGCGAAACGCACACACGGTGCCCGTGGAAGGGCGTCGCAAGCTACTACGACGTGGTGGTGGGCGACGCCGTGAATCGCGATGCGGCCTGGTACTACCCCGAGACCTCGGAGGCCGCCAAGAACTTCGAGGGATACGTGGCCTTCTGGCGGGGCGTCACGGTCGAGAGGTGACGGACGGGATTGCGGACGCGCGAGCCACCGTTCCGACGATGAGCGGGCTTTCCGAGTCGAGGCGGTACGCATGACGGACGGACGTGATGCGTCCCGGGACGTGGCGATCATTTCCGTGTCACAGGACCTGGGCGCCGGCCGCCGCGGGGTCGACATGGGTCCGTCAGCGATCCGCATCGCGGGACTGGGAGATGCCCTGACCCAGATGGGCTGGGGCGCACATGAAATCGGGACGGTGACGGCCCACGATCCCGAGACCATAACGCCGGGGGACTCCGACGCCCGCTTCGTCGGCGAGATCACCGAAACGGCCCTGCGGACCCGAGCCCTGGTGAGCCAGGCGCTGGGATCCGGATGGGTTCCCCTGGTTCTGGGTGGCGACCACTCGATCGCGATGGGCTCGGTGCCCGCGGTGTCACGCCACTACCGACAGACGACCGGACTGCCCGTCGGTTTGATCTGGGTCGATGCCCACACCGACATGAACACGCCCACGACCAGCCCCAGCGGCAATGTCCACGGCATGCCCCTGGCGGCGCTGCTCGGCCACGGTGGAGAACGGCTCGGGCCTCTGGCTTCCGATCCGGGCGACGTGCGCCCGGAGAACGTGAGCATTCTCGGCGCCCGCTCGGTAGATGGCCCGGAGCGCGAGCTGGTCCGCAGCTCGGGTGTCCGGGTGTTCACCATGTCGGAGATCGACGAACGCGGGGTCGGCGTCTGCATGGACGAGGCCATCGAACGGGCGACGGAGGGCACGGCCGGTTTCCACCTTTCCCTGGACCTGGACAGCATCGATCCCATGGTCGCACCGGGCGTGGGGACTCCCGTTCAGGGCGGGCTCACGTTCCGGGAAGCCCACCTGGCGTGTGAAAAGGCATCCCGCTCCGGCAAGATGCTGTCGCTGGAGGTCGTCGAGCTCAACCCGGTTCTGGACGTGGAGAACCGCACCGCGCAGCTGGCGGTGGGGCTCATCACCAGCGCCCTGGGGAAGACCATCCTCTAGAGGCGGGTGGAAGCGCGACGTCTCCGAGCCGAACGGACCGAGCGGGTCGGGCTACAGAAGCGAGATGACCGCGGCTTCCATCGTACCTTCACGGATCACCAGCCGGGCCAGCGTCACCGGCAAGTCGAAGCGCCGGGGACCCGCGCTGCCCGGGTTGAGGAAGAGGACGCCGCCCCTGTCCTCGGCGAGGGGCCGATGGCTGTGGCCGAAGACCACGACATCGACGCCGGCAGCGGCGGGGTCCACGTCCAGCTCTTCGAGGATGTGGAGCATGTAGAATCGCACCCCCGCCACCTCGATGACCTCGGTGTCTGGAAGCGCGTCCGCCCACGGTCCCGCGTCTACGTTGCCGCGAACGGCGAACACGGGCGCAATCGTGACCAGATCCTGAAGGATCTTGGGGTCACCGATGTCGCCCGCATGCAGGATGACGTCGCACCCGGCCAGAGCCTCGAGGGTCTCTGGCCGGAGTACGCCATGGGTGTCCGAAAGGACGCCGACCTCCATGACGGGGTCGGTCACGTCCTGGGCCTCAGCCGCAGTGCGCGTCGAAGGCGGCCTTGAGCGCCTCGGCGATCTGCATCGGGTGATGCCCCTCGATCTGGTGCCGCTCCATCATGTACACCAGGTCACCGTCCTTCATCAGCGCCACCGACGGCGAGGAAGGCGGGTAGCCGTGGAAGTACTCCCTGGCCCGGTCCGTGGCCTCGAGGTCCTGCCCGGCGAAGACCGTGGTCATCATTTCCGGCAGCGTGTCGTGCTGGGTGGCCATGGCCAGAGCCGGGCGCATGGCCCCGGCGGCGCAGCCACAGACCGAGTTGACAGCGACCAGCAACGTACCGCTGGATTCGCCGAGAAGATCATCCACCTCCTCCGCGGTCTTCAGTTCCCGAAACCCGACTCGCGTGAGGTCCTGGCGCATCGGGGCGACGAGCATCTCTGGGTAAGGCATCTTCAGCGACTCCTTCGTGCGGCTCCATGCCCGGGGCCCGATAACGACGAAATCGGTTCCCTGGGCTGCGGTTTTGTCTCTTCCGGTCTCTGGAGACACGGATCCGGCCCCGGTATACACCCATGAGGTCCGTAGGTGTCCCGCCCCGGCCGGGGACGCCGGCCCCTGGTCGAAAGGGGGGTCGGCGCTTGATTCGATTCCCCCGGGAGCCGAACTTGCGACAGCGATCCATCCGCCGTGTCCGTGCCCGTTCGGGGCCGATCGGCGCCCTTCACCTCCAGTCGGTTCCGGTCTGTGCCCGAACATCACGACACCGTCCACCTCGTCATAAACGGCGACGCGCACCGCGCCGGCGTGCCGACGCACTACACCTTGTTGGAGACCCTGCGGTATGCGCTGGGACTCACCGGCTCGAAGCAGGGCTGCGACAAGGGCGACTGCGGAGCCTGCACCGTGCTCCTGGACGGCACGCCGACCCTGGCGTGCATCACGCCGGTGTGGGAAGCGGAAGGTCGAGAGGTCGTGACCGTCGAGGGATTGGCGGACGGACCCGTACCCCACCCTCTCCAGGATGCATTCGACTTGAAGGGGGCGGCCCAATGTGGCTTCTGCACTCCCGGCATCCTCTGTTCGGCCGCCGCATTGCTGGAACGCACCGTTCGACCCACCCGGGACGAGATCAAAGCCGCGCTGTCCGGCAATCTGTGCCGCTGCACGGGGTACACCAAGATCTATGACGCGGTGGAGCTGGCAGGTGCTTCGATGGCCTCGGCCCGTGACGGAACGACCCTGGCCGAGACTCCTACGGAGGAGGGTCCCTGAGCGTGTTCGCTGGAACGCACGATCCGTCCAAAGGCCCGTCAGACCAGGAGAATCGGGAGGTCGACCGCATGGAGGGAGGCCCCAGGGGGTCAGCGGGACACCTGGCGAGAGGGCGCTGTCGATATGACAAATCGCCTAAATCGCGGTCCGACTATGGTTTAAGTCATTTGTTTCGTCAGTGGATGGCGGTGCCAACATGAGCGACAATACGCGTAAAGTGCAGTCGGACCTCAACATAGTCGGTCATTCCCACCGCAAGGTGGAGGGGCTGGACAAGTCCACCGGCCGAGCACGGTACACGGACGATATCAGCCTTCCAGGCATGCTCCACGGCAAGATCCTCCGGAGCCCGATTCCCCATGGCAGGATCGTCTCGATGGACACGAGTCGGGCCGAGAGCCTGGCGGGCGTGCACGCCGTGATCACGGGCCGGGACATGGCCGTCCGCTACGGGATCATCCCATGGACGCCGGACGAGTATCCGCTCTGCGTCGATCGCGTTCGGTTCATCGGGGACGGCGTCGCGGCCGTCGCCGCCGTCGACGAGGACACGGCGAACCGCGCCCTCGAGCTGATCGACGCGGAGTACGAGGAGTTGCCGGCGTACCTGGACCCCACGGCCGCGCTCGAAGCGGCCGACGGACCCTGGATCCACGAGCCCAAGCGGGAAGGGCACAACGGGAACATCACGAAGATCGTCCGCCTCGAGTTCGGAGACGTGGACGGCGGAATGGACGACTCCGAGGTCGTGGTCGACGGGGAGTATTTCTTCGAAGGGACCACCCACACGCCTATCGAGCCCCATTGCGCCATCGGACTGTACGACGGCCGGGGTAAGCTGACCGTCTGGTCGGCCACGCAGGTGCCCCACTACCTCCACCGCGAGCTCGCTCGGGTTCTCGATGTCGATCCGGCACAGGTGAGGGTCATCCAGCCGCTGGTCGGCGGAGCCTTCGGTGGCAAGTCCGAGCCGTTCGATCTCGAGTTCTGCGTGGCCAAGCTGGCCATGAAGACCGGGCGGCCGGTGAAGATCCTCTACACCCGGGAAGAGGTGTTCTACGCGCACCGCGGCCGCCATCCGTTCACGATGCAGTACAGCACCGGGGCGACACGGGACGGCAAGCTGACGTCCGTAGACGCGCGAATCGTGCTGGACGGCGGTGCCTACGCGTCGTTCGGGCTCGTGACCACGTACTACTCGGGTCAGCTTCTGACGGCCCCGTACGCCATGCCGGCGTACCGGTTCGATTCGACGAGGGTGTACACCAACAAGCCTGCTTGCGGGCCGAAGCGGGGGCACGGCTCGGTCCAGCCCCGGTTCGCCTTCGAGGTGCAGCTGGACAAGCTGTCCGAGCGCCTGGACCTGGATCCCATCGAGTTCCGCCGGCGCAACTTCATCGGGTCGAACACCCGCACGGTCAACGAGTTGAGGGTCACCTCCAACGGCTTCCTCGAATGCCTCGCGGCGGTGGAAGCGGCATCCGACTGGAAGGCGCGCTTCCGCAAGCTTCCCTACGGGCGAGGCCTGGGTATCGCCGGTTCCACGTACATCTCCGGGACGAACTACCCGATCTATCCGAACGAGATGCCCCAGTCGGCCGTCCAGCTGCAGGTGGATCGGTCCGGCCGCGTCTCCGTGTTCAGCGGAGCCTCGGAGATCGGACAGGGCTGTGACTCGGTGGTCACCTACATCGTGGCCGAGGAGCTGGGCGTGCCGCTCGAGCACATTCGCGTGCTCCGGGGGGACACCGACTTCACACCGGTGGACCTGGGTGCGTATTCGTCCCGGGTCACGTTCATGCTCGGGAACGCCTGCATCGACGGCGCGCGCAAGGTGAAAAAGATGGTCCAGGAGGCGGTGGGCGCCGAATGGGACTGCAAGCCGGGCAAAGTGCTCCTGGCTGGCGGGTGGGCGTTCTTCGCGGACGATACGGAACGGAAGATGCCGATACGAGAGGCCTTCAACCTGGCCGAAGCGATGCACGGGGCCCTGGGCGCCACCGGGAGCTACAACACCCCGAAGGACGTGCATGGCTCGTATCGGGGCGGGACGATCGGCGCCTCACCGGCGTACTCGTTCACCGCCCATGTGGCCGAAGTCGAGGTCGATCCCGAGACCGGGATCGTGGACGTGGTGAAGATATGGGTGGCCCACGACTGCGGCCGGGCGCTCAACCCGGTGCTCGTCGAGGGTCAGATGGAGGGATCGGCGTACATGGGCGCCGCTGAAGCCATCATGGAACAGCAGATCTTCAAGGACGCCGATCACGGAAGGGCGGGGCTGCACGACGGCCCGTCGCTCCTGGACTATCGGATTCCGACGAGCCTCGACACGCCGGATCTCGAGTCGCTGATCGTGGAGTCCATCGACCCGGAGGGCCCCTACGGTGCCAAGGAGGCCGGCGAGGGCCCGCTCCATCCATCGATCCCGGCGATCGCCAATGCGATCTACGATGCGGTTGGCGTGCGCATGGATCGCCTGCCGTTCTCCCCGCCCGCCGTTTGGCGAGCTCTGAACGAGAAGGCTGAAGCGGGCGGGGCAGGGAAGCCCGCGCCTCCAGGCGAGGGGGCCGGCCGCCGCACAACCCAGGTGTCGGTTCCTTGAGGCGACGTCGAACGAGCGGGACGAGCCCGACGGGGTCAGGGCTCGAAGCGTCACGACGGGCAGCAGCGGGTCGATACGGGGCCTTCGCGGGGTCCGCCCTCGCCACGACGCTGACGGCGGTTGTCCTGCTCGCTGGATGTGGGCCCGAGCGACCGACCGGCGAAGAGGCGAGCGCCGGGGCCGCGGCCACAGACGCCCACGCTCCCCGGACCGAGAGCGTGACGCCGGTGGACTGGGCGGTCCTCGAGGAACGCCTGCGGTGGGCATACGACGAGGGCCTGGACACGCTACCCATCGGCGACGTGGTGGTCGCCGTGGGCCGGAGCTTCGTGGGTACGCCGTATCAGCCCCACACGTTGGAGATCCCCGGCGACGAGCGCCTGGTCATGAACTTCGAGGCGCTGGACTGCGTGACCTACGTCGAGAACGTGTTGGCCATGTCCCGGTTCCTGCGCACGGCTCCCCTCGAGATCCTGAACGAGCCCGACGTCTACCGCTCGCTGTACGAGTCGATGCTGGCTCGCATCCGGTATCGAGACGGCGAGATCGACGGATACCCCAGCCGCCTGCATTACTTCTCCGAGTGGATCGCCGACGGTGAACGCAAGGCGCTGGTTACGGATATGGGTTCTGAGCTGGGCGGGGTGCCCGACGCCGAGCGCATCGATTTCATGTCGACCCACCCGGACGCTTACGCTCAGCTTGCGGAGGCCGAATCGCTGGCCCGGGTCGCCGAAACCGAAACGCGATTGAACCAGATGCCCCGGATCTACATTCCGGAAGACGAGATCGCTGCGGCCGCCTCGGGGATCCGGGATGGCGACGTCATCGCGGCCACCAGCACCGTGGAAGGCCTGGATATCGCGCACACGGGTATCGCCCTTTGGATCGATGGGCGTCTCCACCTGATGCATGCGCCCCTTGTAGGCGAAGAAGTCCAGATCAGCGAGCGGACGCTGGATCGGCGGATCCAGGAAATCGGGAGCCAGGACGGTATCATGGTCGCTCGACCGGTCGAGCCGGGCGGCCGATGATCGAGCGGCGTCGCGAAACCTCGTGGGGCGCCCGGGAATGGGTCACGTCCCGGTCCGGCTCCCGCAGTTCCCCAGGTGAACGAACGACATGCTGAGGCTTCCTCCCTTCCGGTACCACCGGCCCGATACGGTCACCCAGGCCGTCTCTCTGCTGGCAGAGCACGCCGGAAACGCGATGCCCGTGGCCGGTGGCACGGACCTCGTGCCCAACATGAAACACAGGCTCTTCACACCCGGGCATCTCGTGGCCCTCAAGGGGCTCGACGAGTTGCGCGGTGTGGAGGAGGCCGGGGGCGAGCTGGTGATCGGCGCCGCCGAGACACTCACCGCCGTAGCGACACATCCTCTGGTCCGACTTCACTTTCCGGCGTTGTCGGACGCGGCTGCACACGTCGCTGGACCCCAGCTGCGGAACAGCGGAACCATCGGAGGCAACCTCTGCCTGGACACCCGGTGCACGTACTACAATCAGACCGAGTTCTGGAGAAAGTCCCTGGGGTATTGCCTCAAGAAGGACGGCACGGTCTGCCACGTGACACGCGTGGGCAAGAAATGCGTCGCTGCCCACTCGGCCGACACCCCCCCGGTCATGATGACGCTGGGCGCGGTCGCCGACTTGCAGGGCCCCGACGGAACCCGGTCCGTGCCGGTCGAGTCGTTCTTCGTCGCCGATGGAATCCAGAACACCCGCCGCGCACCGGACGAGCTGGTGGTGCGCATTCGGATTCCCCTTCCCGCCGCGGGGTTTCGGGCGTCCTATGCGAAGCTCCGGCAACGCAACGCCATCGACTTCCCACTCCTGACCGTGGCGGTCGCGGCCGATTTCGGCGAGGACCAGGGGGTCCGGTCGATCACGGGCGTGGTCACCGCACTTGGATCCCGTCCGAAGGTCCTGACCGGATGGGACGACATCGCCCTGGGTCACCGCTTGGATCAGGACACGGTCCAGGCCCTGGGCGACCGGGCCCAGAAACAGTGTCGCCCGCTGGAGAACATCACCGTGGACAGTGATTGGCGGCGGGCGATGGTCCCCGTGTACGTGAGGCGGGCGCTGAGGGGGCTGGCGAGCTAGAGGACGCCGCCGCCGGCTTCGCGCCGACGTCCGCGGCCCGCAAGGACGCTGCGGGTTCGAGTTCGACTACCCCTCGGTCCCTGACTCCCGGTCAGTCCCCCATCTTCGGAGGCTTCGACAGGAGAGCCTGCAGGCTCTCCAGGCCGGCGACCTGTTCCTTGAGGTGGCTGAGGGCCTGACCGCGCGATCCCTTGATGACCATCGCGAGGAATCCGACCTGGTCTTTGACCGAGTCGAGGGCGCCTGGACTGCCGTACAGATGCCAGAGACCCCAGTAGCCCCGGGCGATCCTCTTCACCTGTTCCGGTTGTGCCAGCCCGCCTGAGGCCAGGCCCCGGACCAGAGCCAGGTCCTTCACGTGGATCCGGTCCCAGAAGTTCTTGCTGGATGCCTCTTTCTGCTCTGCCAGGGACTGGGCCCGCTCCAGGGCGGATTCGAACTCCGCCGACGTCGCGAGCCCCGAGTCCTTCAGGGTCCGGGGCGGGTTCTTCCAGGGTCCTCCCATGAGGACGATGCCGCCGAGGGCGTTCAGTAGCGGATAGGGATCGTCCGGATCGAGCTCGACCGCCCGGGCATAGTAGGACGTCATCATCGACACGGCCTCCGCCCGCTCCCTGGAAGAGCCGGTGGCGAGGGCGAGCCTCTTGTAGGTGCTGGCCAACAGGGAAAGGCGTTCGGTGGTTGCCGCGACGTCCAGCAGATGCTCGATCTCGTCGATCGATTGCCGAATGTCGGCGGTGGCCGATTCCCGGTCGACGCCTTTCGGCTTCTTTCCGCCGACGAACGGACCGGCCGCCCGTCGAGCCCGGAGGTTGGCCAACTGTTCGAGATCGGTGAGCGTGACCCCCGAGCTCGCCGTCTGTCGGGCCCGCTCGTACAGGTCGATGGCACGGTCCCGGTCGGCCAGCTCTCCCCAAGCTCGCGCCAGCCGGGCCAGAACCGCCCCGTTCCGGCGTTGGTCCCTGCGTAGCCGCTGCTGGATGACTTCCAGGTGTGCCTTGAGCTGCTTCTCGCGCCGTTGCGAGTTCTCGGTCCTGACCTTCGAGCGGCTGATGACGTTGTCGAGCTCGGCCAGAAGCTGCTCCGTATCGAGGAATCGGCTTCGGAACGAAGGTCCGCGTCCGTCCCGAATCTCGAGGCGGAAGCCCGGGTCCCCATAACATTGGAAGGCACCCCAGGTGTTGTCCCTCAGCCGCCGGCTCGAGTAGACGTGTTGCCGCGCCTCGGTCACCGCGTCGCCGAAGGTGCTCCCCGCCAGCATTTTCCGGTAGAACTGCTGCGAGAAGAGCTTCGCCGAGGTGTCCCCCACCTCCCACCCCGCCGCCACGACGGCCCGCACGCCGTTCTTGATGAACTGAGACGCCAGGTTCGACGCGAGCAAGGGTCGATCTCGGAGGTACTGCCCCGCGCCCTCCTGTCGACCCAGGTGGCAGCAGTTGATGAACACGAGCTCCGGAACGGCCGGCATCTGCAGCACTTCGTGGGGCCTCAGGAGCTGTAGCTCGTGTCTGACCTCGCCGTCGGCGTCCTGACTCGAGAGCTTCCTCGAACCGATGATCATGCCGGTTCGGGTCGGTTTGCCCTTCTGGAAGTCTCCATGCCCTGCGAGGTGGAGGATCCGGTATCTCCGGGACATGAGTGAGCGCAGAACCGACGCGGCGCTGACCTCGTCCCTGGGGTGGATCTGGGTGGTGACGTCCCAGCCCGCGGATTCGAAGTGGGACGCGACCTCCAGGGCCTCCTTCTGGGCGCCGGGAAGGGCGGGCCAATAGCTCGGAGGATCGCCCACCACGAACACCGTGTCGTCCCGAGCGACCTCAAGGGGCGGCGTCACCTCGACCCGTAGGGATCGGATCAAGCCGGATCCGATGCTCAGGGGCCGGGCGGAGCCCCGGAACCGGTCGATGAGCAGCTCCCAAGGGAACTGGGCGGCCCCGTCGTCCAGGACGAGCACCAGGTCACCCCGGTCGCCGATCATGGCCTTGAGCTCGTTGGACACCAGAAGCTCGAACAGGGCGCTGGGCGTTTCTTCGTCCACGGCCTTCCGGTCCCTGGCTCGCCAGAGCAGGCGTCGAATCAGGTCGGCCTGGATGAATACGCGGGAGTCCTCGGAACGGGCACGGGACGTCGGCGTCGTGAACCGGAGCTCGTCGCCGGCGAGCTCGACGTGGAGGCGGCCCCACCATTCCTCTGCCGGCTCGAAGGCCACCCGACGCTGGCCGGTGGCATCGGTCCGCAGGGTCTGGGCCTGGACGAGGGGCTTCTGGTTCTCGGCGAACTCGGCTTCGCCGCAAACCGAACGGAGCGCCACGAGCGCCTGCAGAGCGCGATCCCGGTACAGCTCCACGAACTCGACGGCGTCGAGCACCGGCGTCATCTCTCGCGCGGCCAGTTCCTTGTTGGCGGTGATGACCCCCCGGAGACACGCCCGGATCGTGGACTCGATCGTGAGGCTTCCATCGGACGTGCCGATGAGCAGGCACGAGAGTCCGGTCACTTCCTCTCGGCCGGCCGTGCGCAGGGCTTCCGTGTACTTGATCACACCGGTGCGGACCGCAGCGGTCAGGGAGCGGGCGCTGAGCGAGCCCACCTCGCCCAACCCGATGACCACCGCTCCGAACAGCGTGGGGGGCTCCCCGGGGCGTTGGTCTTCGTCCCGGCTGACGAGAACGACTTCGCAGCTCCCCTGCTCCGCCGGGTAGATGTCGAGCTGGTGAAGCCGGGACAGGCGTCCTCCAACCCGGTAGTCCAGGGCCGCTTCGGCGTTGGCGATGCCATCGCCGACGTAGTGACCCACCACGACCGGATAACGGGCGGCAGCGAGGTCGGCGTGGACCACTGTGGCCTTGAGAGGCTGGAAGTTCTCCCGGGGGGGCCGGGACGGAGGCCAACCGATGGCCAGGCAGGCCAGATAGGTCCAGTCGGGAAAGCGATCGATTCCCGGGTCCGGTACGGTTTCGAGGGACTCGTCGGAGACCGGGACCGGGGCTTCCGTCGCCAGGCGATCGGTGGCCCCGGTTTCGAGCAGCTCCTGGAACGCCGGAAAGTAGGCCGACGTGTGGAGCAGGCGGCCGTGGGCGCTCTTGGCGTGGGCGTCGTCGCCGCTATCTACGTACCAGGGTGTGACCCCATCGGGAATCGAGCTGTCCCACAGAGTGATGCCGTCGCCCCGGTCCGAGTACTCGAAGACCACCTCGCCGTCCTCGATGCTCAATCGAGCCGGGGTCCGACGCCCTCGTCCGAGGACGAAGGAGACGCGGTCCGCATGGGGCAGGGGCCGCTCCAGCATCCGTCGGAATTTCCGCGCGTGCTCCAGTGCGTCCGCACTGGGGAAGATCCAGTCCTCCCTGTCCTCGCTGTCCGGAAGGTCCACCCAGAAGTCATGGGAGAAGAAGTCGTGACCGCCTTCCGGCAGCAGCTCGAGCAGGCCCGGGAAGTCCGAGAAGACCCGTACGACCTCCCGCACGTCGCTCTGGAAGTCGATCCGGGCAAGAGCCTGGACGATGGGCGCCGAGCCCAGGAGAATCCGAGGGATCACCATCGTCCCTCGGATCGGCGCGCCGACCAGGACCATGCGGGAGCCGGGACGCTCCGTCAGGCGGGTCCACACGTCGGGTTCGAGGTGGGCCATGGCCAGCGCGACGAGGCCGCCGGCGGAATGAGCCAACACCCTGACGGGACCGTCGGTCTCGTCCAGGGCCTGCCGCATCTCCTTCGCGAGTGCCTGACCGGCCTTGAGCAACGAGTCGCGCCAGTCATACGCGAACGAGCGGACCTCGTAGGCCTCTTCGAAGTATGCCTCGGCGCCGTCGTAGATATGCCGGAGCAGCCCGGTGGCCTGCACGCGGGAGGACCGGATGTCCAATCGTTCCAGGTCTCCCTGACCGAGGGACTGGGGATCGATCCAGACGGGTCGCCCACCCACCTCGAGCTCGCTGGCCATCAGGCCGGGTACGAGGAACAGCACGGGCTGCCGCGCGTTCCCGTCGTCGGCGCCGGAGGTGCCGGATCTTCCCCGGCTCGTTTGGTCCACAGACTCCATTGGGCGACGTCCTCGATTCGGAAGGTGAGCCCCAGAGGGCCTTTCACTGTGCTATCAGTGGCCCGGCCCCGGCAACTACTTCATGCTCATGGGTTCTTTGGCGCGCACGAACGGACTCGCCGCGAGAACGGCCGGTCGCCCACGCTGGCCGCGTACGAGCGCTCGGCGGGCGAGTCCACTCAGCGGAGCGAATGGGTCCATAGGGCAATTCCCGCCTGGCACCTTCGCGACGACCTTCGCGTTCGGGAACTACAGCACCCCCGCTCCCTCCTCCAGGAGCCACGCTCCATGGCCAGACAGAGAGGCTCACTCGCGGGTCCCATCATGGATGCCGCCGCGGTCCGGTTTCTCAAGGACGGGTACGCCGGGACCCACATGGCGAAGGTGGCGGAGGAAGCCCAGGTTTCGCTGGCCACGCTGTACCGGTACTTCGAGTCCAAGGACGAGTTGCTCGACCAGTCGTTTCGCAGAGAGGTCGACCGGATCGAGACCCCGATCCGGGACTCCTGGCCGGATCCGCCCGACCCGGAGCTGCTGCTTCCGTACGCGACGACGCTCTATCAGTACACGCTGGCGTGGGCCGAGTCGGACACGGCCCTGGGCTTACTCCTGACGATGGCCGAAAGCCCGGGCCTTCTCTACCGGTTCTTCCTGGATCGTGTCGAGGTGTACGAGTACTGGACGACGCACACCGTGGGTCGGCTGGTTCCTGACCCGGAGTGGCTGGGAATGCACAGCGTTGTGGCGGCCAGCGGGTTCTACGCAATGATGATGCGCTGGGGTCGCAGTCGGCTGCGGCGGGAGAGGCCGGAGCCTCGCAGGCAAGTGCCCGAGATCGTTCCGGACGCGGATCGGCAGCACCACGTGGCGGCCACCGTCGACTTCACCGCCGAGGAGTTGTCCGAATGGTACGTCCTCATGCGGCTCCGGGCGCTGGGCATCGAGCGGACGGTGATCGAAGACGTCGTGACGGCAGCTCGGGCAGCTGGATGGACGCCGGCCTAGGTCCGCGCGCGTTGGGCGTTCCTACGGCGTCGCCAGCACGCCCGGCACCAGGTACGTCGCGACCAGCGTGACCACGACGATGGCGATGAGGTTCATGACCACACCCGCCTTGGCCATCTGCGGGATCTTCAGATACCCCGACCCGAACACGATGGCGTTGGGAGGCGTCGCCACCGGCAGCATGAAGGCCATCGAGGCCGCCATGGCAGCCGTCGCCATCAGGGCGATGGGCGGGAGTCCGAGGCCTGCTGCGATGCCAACCATCACCGGCATGGCCATGGTGGTCGTGGCCAGATTGGACGTGAGCTCGGTCAGGAAGACGAACAGGGTCGCGACACCACCGAAGATCAGCAACACCGGGAGGAAGGCCAACTCGCCGACGGAACTCCCGATCCACGCGGCCAGCCCCGACTGATCCATGCCGCGGGCAAGCGACAACCCGCCTCCGAACAGGATCAACACGCCCCACGGCACCCCTCTGCGGACGGACGGCCAGTCGAGCGTGAACTCACCTTTCTTCCAGTCCACCGGGATGATGAAGAGCAGGAGACCCGCCGCCATGGCGATGGTCGAGTCCCGGACGTTCGGCGCGAAGGAGTTGATTCCGGGAATGGTGACCGCGCCCATCACCTTTTCAGAGCGGAGAAGCCAAGCCAGAGCGGTGCTGACGAAGACCACGCCGACGATCCGTTCGCCCCTGGACATCGAGCCGAGGGCCATTCGCTCCGCCTCCAGGATGCCTCTGGCGTCGCCGTGGAGGGCCCCCGGCTTGTACATGAGGCGGGTCAGCACCACCCAGCAGATCGGGAGCATGATCACGGTCAGGGGCAGTCCGACCACCATCCACTGCACGAAGCCGATGTCCACCCCGAGCATCTCGTTCGCCGCTCCGGCCAGCACCGCGTTGGGCGGCGTGCCGATGAGCGTCGCGACCCCGCCGATCGACGCGGCATAGGCGATGCCCAACATGAGCGCGATCCCGAAGTTGTAGGGGCCGTCCTCCAGGTCCTCGGGTCGCAGCAGCGTCCCCACGGCGACCCCGATGGGCAGCATCATCGTGGCGGTGGCGGTGTTCGAGATCCACATGGACAGGAACGCCGTGGCGACCATGAATCCCAGCACCAGACGCGACGGGCTGGTGCCGATGGTGGTGATGATGCGGAGCGCGATCCGCCGGTGAAGTCCCCAGCGTTCCATGCCGACCGCGATCAGGAAGCCACCCAGAAAGAGGAAGATCAACTCGTTCGCGTACGGCGCCGCCGTCGTCCCCATGTCCAGCACGCCCAGTACGGGAAAGAGGACGAGGGGAAGGAGGGCGGTCGCCGGAATGGGAATCGCTTCGGTCATCCACCAGGTGGCCATCAGGATCGCCACCGCAGCGGTGCGCCAGCCTTCGGGAGTCAGGCCGGACGGGGCCGGGAGAAACAGAAAGAGGAGGAAGAGCGCCGCGCCCATGATCAGTCCTGTGGCCTGTGCGCGGGTGTATATGGCTTCCGTCACTTCACGACCTGTCTTGTGGGCAGAGGAGGTGTCCGAGGTGGCGGCGAACCATGGCAGGCGGCCGAGGTCCATGCAAGACCGGGCGGCAGGTGGCACATAGGCGCATCACCCGGGTGTAGTTTATTTTTCGGAGCCGTGCTCGCGCGCCTCGCTCGACCCCCCGATCCAGCATCCGGGTCGCCGCACGACCGTCCGGTCCAACTCCGCATCGCAACGACACTGGAAAGCTCCATGGCACTCGCTCCAGGAACGCCGGCCCCTGATTTCGCCCTCACCCTGCGACCGGGTGAAGCTCCGCTCCGACTCGCCGACTACCGGGGCGAGAAGAACGTCGTGATCCTGTTCTTCCCGTTAGCGTTCTCTTCGCTGTGCACGGCGGAGATGAAGGACATGACCGAGGGATACGACACGTGGAGCGCACTGGACTGCGAAGTCCTCGGCATCAGCGTGGATTCCGGATTCGTCAACCAAAGGTTCGCGGCGGAAACCGGTGCGCCATTCCCCATCCTGTCGGACTTCAATCGGGATGCGGTCACGGCCTACGGCGTCCGGAACGACGACTACTTCGGGATGAAGGGCGTCGCCGATCGTTCGGCGTTCGTCGTCGATCGCAACGGCGAGATCGTATTCTCCTGGACCACCGACGATCCGGACGAGATGCCTCCGTACGACCGGATCGAAGCGGCGGTGCGCGCCATCGCCTGATCGCAAGGGGCGCCCAGCCTCTCCGGAGTCTGACCACAGAACGTCGTTTGCACCGACGATGGCCTGCCAGGCCCCGGCAGGCGGCGCCTTCACCGGCGTCTGCCGGCCGTCTCCATCAGCGTCGCTCGAGCACCATCGCGAAGCCCATCGCGCCAGCCGCGCAGACCGTAATCAGGCCCAACTCCAGATCCCGACGCGCCATCTCGTTGAGGAGCGTGACCGTGAGTCGCCCGCCCGTGGCTCCGAAGGGGTGGCCGATGGCGATCGAGCCGCCCATGACGTTGATCACCGACGGATCGGGGTGACCGACCGCCGAAGCACGGCCCAACTCGCGCTCGGCGAACTCGTCCGAAGACAGCGCCTGGAGATTCGAGAGGACCTGGGCGGCGAAGGCCTCGTGCATCTCCATGAGCTCGACGTCCTTCATGTCGGCGTTGGCCCGGTCCAGTGCCACGGGGGCCGCGTAGGCCGGGCCCTGAAGTAGCTGGGCGCCCGGGTCGAGGGCGCTGAACGCATAGCTCCGTACCCACCCCAGCGCCGGAAGGCCGTGGGCCTTCAGGGCCCGCTGCGACATGAGCACGACGGCTGAAGCACCGTCGGTCAGGGGGGAGGCGTTGCCCGCTGTGACGCTGCCGTGCCTCCGATCGAACACCGGCTTCAGCCCGGCCAGGGCATCCAGGCTGGTGTCCGGACGAATCCCGTTGTCCGCCGCTACCACCTCGGAATACCCGGGCGGCACGTAGACGGGTGCGATCTCGGCGGTCAGGCGGCCGTCCTCCGTTCCTGCGTGGGCCAACTCGTGGGAGCGCAGGGCCCATTCGTCCTGGGCTTCGCGGCTGATGCCGTTTTCTTTGGCCATCCGTTCAGCCGACTCTCCCATCGTCTCGCCCGTGGACGGCTCGGCGATCTGGGGCTGCACCGGAATCAGGTCCTTGGGCCGCAGGCTCGACAGCGCGGAGACCCTCCTTCCGGCCGTCCTTGCCTTCGAAGCCGATACCAGGGCCTGGGACAGGCTGTCGGACACCATGATGGGGATGTGGGAAAGAGACTCCGTCCCCCCCGCGACCACCACGTCGGCGTATCCCATCTCGATGAGGTTCACCCCGTCCGCGATGGCCTGGTTGGCTGTGGCGCACGCTCGACTGACCGTGGTGGCCGGAACGTCCTTGGGCAGGGTCCCGAGTCCCACTTCCCGGGCGACGTTCGGGGCGTGGGGGTCGTGGACCACGGTTCCGAACACGAGTTGGTCGACGGCGTCGCCGGGAACGCCGGAGCGCGCCAGGGCTTCCCGAACGGCGTGCTTGCCCAGGTCCACCGCGGAGAGGTCCTTGAACACCGTGCCGGCCCGGGCGAAAGGGGTGCGGCATCCGGTGACGATGGCGGTTTTCATGGTCCGGCTCCGACCAGGATGGGTGGGAAATGTCGTAGGCAACGTCTGGTGAACTGGCCGCGGCGGGCGGGGCTGGAACGCCGCGCCCGGCGCCACTCCCTTGCCTACCCCCCGTGGGTCCCTACCGTTCATGGACTGCCCCATGTGCCCGGAGAGCCGTGTGCGAGCCGTTCGATTCAACGTCAGCATTCCCTACTACCTTGCCGCCCGATCTCTCGGTCGGATCGCGCCGTCGGCGCTCTACGGGCCGCTCACCGGGATGCGGCTGAGCACCGTGGAACGACCGGAGCTGCCCGGTCCCGAGTGGGTGCGCATGCGGGTGCTCCGCTGCGGAATCTGCGGATCCGACCTGGGCAATCTGTCGTTCGGGTCCTCCCCGTCGATGGAGCCCTTCGGATCGTTTCCCGCCGTGCCCGGGCACGAGATCCTGGCCGAAGTCGAGGAGACCGGGTCGGCGGTGGGCGACCTCGAACCCGGCGCCCGGGTGGTGATCGACCCTCTCCTGTCTTGCACCGCCCGAGGCTACACGCGAGAAGGGTCCTGCCGCTCGTGTCGCATCGGCGAGGAATCCACCTGCGAGAACGCTGGGGAGGACGGGCCGCCGAACCCCGATGGGCGCTCGATCTCACGGGGGCTGACCATCGGCTACCACAGGGATCTACCCGGGGGCTGGGGAGAATTCGTGGTGGCCCATCGAACTCAGATCCATCGCGTGCCGGACGACCTGGACGATGGCACGGCAGGGCTGGTGGAGCCTCTTTCGATCGGCATGCGGGCGGCGCTCAGGGCGGGGCCTCCGGCAGGATCGATCGAACCCGTGCTCGTGATCGGGAGCGGCACGATCGCCTTCGCCACGGTGTGGGCACTCCGGGCGCTGGGGTTTCGGGGCCCGCTGATCGCCCAGGCGAAGCGTCCGCACGAAGCCAGGATGCACCTCGCCATGGGCGCCACGGAAACGGTGACGCCGGGCCCCGAAGCCCGTCAGGCCATGATCGACACGGGCGCGATGGCCTACCAGCCCATCGTCGGGCCCGAGGTGTATTCCGGGGGCGGTTTCCCCAGGATCTTCGACTGCGTGGGGAACGCTGCCAGCCTTGCCCAGGCCATGCGATACGCGGCCCCACGGGGCACCGTGGTCTTGCTGGGGTGCGCCACCGAGATCAAGCGCATCGACCTGAGCTTCCTGTGGGCCCGGGAGTTGAACGTGAGGGGGTTCGTGGGATACGGCCTCGACCGGTTCCGTGGCGAGGAGGTGCACACCTTCGACATCACGATGCAGGCTCTGCGGGAGTCGGAGGCTCCCGTCGGAGATCTCGTGACCCACGTCTTCCCACTCCGACAGTACCGCACGGCCGTGGCGGCGGCGGCGAACCACGGTCGCAGCAAGGCGATCAAGGTGGCGCTCACGCCGGGCTGAAGCCCCTGCACGGGTGCCTAGCTCAGCTCGACGCTCCGACCTCGCCCGGGGCTTTCGATTCCCCTGAAGCCCCGCTCGGCCAGGGTGGAAGCCAGGGCGTTCTGCCGTTTGGGTTCGCCGTGAACCAGGAACACCCGCTCGAGGCGGTCCCTGTCCTGACCGCTCAGGAACTCCACCAGCTCCGGCTCGTCGGCGTGGGCGGAGTAGGAGTTCATGACCTCGACCTCGGCCCGCAACCGGTAGGGGTCGCCGAAGATACGTACTTTGGGCGTGCGGTCGATGAGTCGCCGGCCCAGCGTGTGTTGGGCGCAGTAGCCCACCATGACCACCGTGTTCCGCGGGTCCTCGACGCCGTTCTTCAGGTGGTGGAGGATTCGCCCCGCTTCGCACATGCCGGACGCGGAGATGATGACCATCGGCAGCCTGGACGTGTTGAGCCGCTTCGAGTCCTCTACGTCCCGGACGTATTGCAGGCGGCCGAACCCGAAGGCGTCTTTGTCGGCTTCGAGGTAGGCCAGCAGGTCGGCGTCGTAACACTCGGGGTGATCCCGATAGATGCGCGTGACGTTCACGGCCAGGGGACTGTCGACGAAGACCGGCACGGGGCTCAAGCGGCCCTCGGTTTCGAGCTGGTCCAGGATGTATACCAACTCCTGCGTGCGGCCCACCGCGAAGGCCGGGATGATCACCTTGCCACCGCGGGCGGCCGTGCGGCGCACCACGTCTTCCAACCGGGCCTTCGATTCGCTGGGCGGTTCGTGGGTCTTGCCGCCGTACGTGGATTCGGTGATCAGCCAATCGCAATCGCGCATGGGCTGCGGGTCCCTCAGGATGGGGCGCCCGTACCGACCCACGTCGCCAGTGAACCCGAGTCGCCGCGTTCGACCACCTTCGCGGATCTCCAGGGTCATGCACGCCGAGCCCAGGATGTGACCCGCATCGGTGTATTCCACGCTCACGCCGGGAACCGGTTCGAAGAGTTGGCCGTACCCCACGCTCTCGAACTGCTCGAGCACGGTAACGGCGTCCTTCATCCCGTACAGCGGTTCGACCGGATCCAGGCCCTTCTTGCGATTCCGTCGATTGACGTAGCGCACGTCTTTTTCCTGGATGTACGCGCTGTCCGGAAGCATGGCCGAACAGAGGTCGGTCGTCGCGTGGGTGGCGAAGATGGGGCCCGTGAATCCGTCGCGGTGGAGCTTGGGAATCAGGCCCGAGTGGTCGATGTGGGCGTGGGACAGGAGGACTGCGTCGATCGCGGAAGCGTCGAACGGCAACTCGCTGTTGATCTGCCGAGCCTGGGCACGACGTCCCTGGAAGAGCCCACAGTCGAGCAGCAAAGTGTGGCCGGTTTCCAGCTCGACCTGGTGCATGGAGCCCGTGACCGTGCGGGCGGCACCCCAGAACGTCAGTTTCATGACGGGCTAGACAATGGGGTCAGTGCGCCTCGCCAAGGCCTGCCTTCTTCAGCGCCTCTTGCAGGGCGTCGAAGCCCAGCAGAGCGCACTTGATTCGTACCGGGAACTTGCTGACGCCCTGGAGGGCCCGGAGGTCGCCGAGGCTCTTGTCCCGGGCGGCGCCCTCGTCGCCGTGCATCATCTCGGTGAAGCGCCCGGCGATCGCCTCGGCTTCATCGACCCTACGACCCGCGAGCAGCACGGTCATCATGGAGACCGCCGCCTGTGAGATCGAGCACCCCTGACCCTTGA
>CAJIAX010000180.1_pt1 | contig 37629 bp, 34 predicted proteins | sample 9199251 | NCBI WGS metagenome assembly CAJIAX01 (sample SAMEA7708287, study PRJEB35096) | sediment metagenome | biome: marine neritic benthic zone biome [ENVO:01000025]; feature: sediment [ENVO:00002007]; material: shallow marine sediment [ENVO:03000034] sea grass bed [ENVO_01000059] ... | reverse complement strand
GTCGTTCTGGCCCGCTCCCATCTGGTTATCGTAGATTACGCCACCGCCGGTTTCCTTGATCTTGATGCGGAACTTATCGATGCCGTCGCCACCGGAAAGGTCTCCGTCGATGGCATTGATTTGGAAGGTGAAGCCGGGATCTCCGTTAACGGTTCCATCGCCTTTGTACATCGCCTTCTTGCCGGCGATCACCAGCCAGTCGTAGTCCGTGCTCTGGAAGTTCAGGTCGGCGGCCTTGAACTGGAATTCCGTGTTTCCATCGGGTTTGTTCGCGCCCTTCTTGTATTTGGAGACGAACCCGAAGTTGGCTTTGCCCGTCAGGGTGGGGTCGGGCACATAGGCGCCGGCCGGTGACTGGATCCATCCGCCGCCCGTAACGAAGCCGCCGTCCGGATCATAGACCACGACGTACTCGTACGTCGCCATGCCTTCGCCGCCGTCCTTGTCTCGAACCGTCACGCCGACGGCATAGACGCCCGGGGTTCCGTACGTGTGGCTCGCACCGATCGAACCGGACGCGCCTGCCCCGGCCGAGCCGACAGCACTCGAGCTCGTTGTCGGCCCCGAGCTGCCGTCGCCCCAGTCCATCTCACCGGTCCAGACGGCGTCGTTCACCCCCGGATCCCCGAACTCGGCTTCGAGGGTCACGGGCGTGCCGACCGGCACCGGTGCGAACGGACCTGACACCAGCGTGATGGTAGGCGCCACGTTACCGATGGTCGCGGTCGTGGTCTCGACAGCGGATTCGACCGATCCAGACAGGACCTTCAGTGACACCGTATACACACCGTTGTCCGCGTATGCGTGGCTCGGGTTCGCTTCCGTCGAGCCCGTGCCGTCACCGAAGTCCCACTCATAGGACAGAGAGCCGCCACCCGGATTCGTGGAGCCTGAGCCGTCGAATGAGACCGGCGTGCCCTCGAGCCCCACGTAGGGTCCACCTGGATCCGCCGTGGGCGCCGGCTGATTGACGTTCGTGAAGGTGCACTCCACGGTCTCGCCCCGGTCCACGTCCAACGCCGCCGACGCGCTGCCGGCGCTCCACGAGGTACCGCCGTCCGGGTCCGTGCAGGTCACGTTGCCGACGACGAACGGGAGGTTCTCCAACTGCTGCACGGAGTAGCTGCCCTCGGGCACGTCATACGCGGCCCGGAACTGACCGTCGTCGAGTGAGAAGCTCACCGCTCCCGGCAGGTCCGTGGCGTACGGGAACCCGGTTCCGCCCGCAGGATCGCTGGCCGCCCGGATGATCACGGTGCCCGTGGTCTTCTCGTTGATGAAGAGACAGCTCACGGTTTCGCCAGGATCCAGGTCGTACTCCACCATGCTGCCGGTCTGGGACGGGTCCCACACCGTGCCTCCATCCGGATCCTCGCACTGGACGTCGATCAGCTCGTAGAGAGAACCGGGCTCCAGGATCTCGCGGACCTGAGCCGTACCTTCACCCCACCCGAACGTCCATTCGCCGCCGTCGTTCAAGGTACGTCCTACCGTGGACGAGCCATCCGGCCCCGGGGCCTCGAACGCGAACCCGGTGCCGCCGGTCGGAATCGTCTGCTTGCGGACCACGATCGTGCCGACGCGCAGCCTCTCCACGAACCGGCAGGTCACGACCTCGCCGTCCTCCAGGTTGACCTCGATGAGGCGGCTCTGGACGATACCCACCGAGTTCTCGTCGTCGCAGTATGCGTCCACGGTCAGGTGGTCGCTGTTCGACCGGAACTGCTGGGAGCCAGGATACAGGCCCGAGAACGTACGGGACTCCCCGTCGTTCAGCACGAAGGGGAGGGGGCTGCCGCTGGTGCCCTCCAGCAACTCGGCGCTTCCGCCCGGCGGGTCGGATTCGTACTCGATAATGATGGTGCCCGGGCGATACCTGTTGGTGAAGACGCAGAGGATGTCCTCGTCGGCATCGAGGTCGATCTCAACCTCGCGGTCCTGCAATGCGATCCAGCTGCCATCGTCTTCGTCGCCGGTGCACACGAGGTCGGCGAGCGCCCAATCCGGGTCGCTGTCCACCTCCCAGAACGTGTGGTTGCCAGGGGGCAGGGTGAACATCTGTGACAGCTCTCCGTCTCCTAGCTGGAAGTCGACGACGGGTGCGTCCGAATCCTCACTTCCACCGCCCCCCGAATCCCCTCCGCTCCATGCGAAATCGAACAAGGCGTCCGACCCGCCGATCACGTCTTTCCTGATCTGGATCGTGCCCATCGGGGCCTGACGAAAAGAGAACTGGCAGAGCAGCGTCTCGTCGGGTCCCAGACGGACCGTGAGGACAGCGCTGGCAGGATCGAAGGAGCTGTCCTGGTCCGAGCACGCCACTTCGTACAACTCGAAGAGCGTCGGGTCGTGCACGGGCTGGAGCGTGTACGTGCCCTGGAGTGTCTCGAACGGGTCGGTGACGCCGGGCACCGTCGAAACCTCCATGTAGGGGTGCCCGGCGACATCGCCTTCGAATTCGAAGACGTAGTCGTCGGGCAGGTCGGTCGTCACGCGCAGCTCCAGAATTGCGGGGCTCGATCCTTCGACGCCCAATTCCGGCCGCACGTCGGCGATTCCCGCTTCCTGCGGGTCCTCTCCGCACCCACCCAGGGTCGACAAGAGCAGGAGAAGGGTCACGTTCTTGAGCCGGTTCACGGCAACCTCCGGGTCCGGGACATCGGGGCCCCACCGCAGGGCTCCTCTGTCCCGCCATACCGGAAACCGCCGCGGAATCGATCACGGCGATGCCGCGTCGCCCTTTTCTCCGCGAAAGAGAGTGCCGTACCTTGGAGATCGGTCACGTGACGGCTCGAGCCGATCACGCGCCCTGCCAGGACCCACGGCCCCGGCCACCCAGCGCCCTCAGGTACTGGAGCCCATGGTACGCCCCCCCGATGCCGAGTCCGTCACCTTACTGCTCGAGGCCGCCCGCTCCGGCGATGAGGAGGCCTTCGAGTCTCTGTACGCCCGTGTCTACGACGAGCTGAGAGGGCTCGCCCACGTGGTGCGGCACGGGCGAGCCGGGGACACGCTCAACACCACGGCCCTGGTGAACGAGGCCTACCTCAAGCTGGTTCCGTCCAGATCGTTGTCCTGGCAGGATCGCAACCACTTCTTCCGGGTCGTGGCCCGGGCGATGCGGCAGATCATCGCGGACGCGGCTGAGCGGGCCCGGACCGCGAAGCGAGGGGGAGGCGCGGTGGCCGTGACCCTGAACGAATCCCTGGTCAGCGGCGAGCCTCAGGCCTTGCAGGTCGTCGAGCTGGACCAGGCCATCGAGAGCCTCGAAGCGGTCCAGCCTCGGCAGGCGAGGGTCGTCGAGTTGAGGTTCCTGGTGGGTCTGAGCGTCGAGGAGACGGCCAGCGTGATGGACACGTCGACGGCCACCGTGGCGCGGGACTGGCGCGTGGCTCGCGCATATCTGGCCCAGGCCCTGGCCTAGCCGTCCCCCGCATTGCGGTGCGCCAAGCAAGATCACGCTCCAAGGCGTATAGTGTGCCCGCAGGGAAGCTCGAATCGCTCAAGCGTCATCCCCCCGCCCCCCGGCAACGCTCATGCGAGAGTGCACCTACAGAATCGATGCTGACGATCGGCTCAGCTGGGTCTCGAGCGGATGGGTCGATTTCGCCGAGGAAAACGAGGGCATCGGCCTCGACTCCGACCAGATCCTCGGCCGGTCGTTGTTCGACTATATCACGGGGTTGGAGACGCCGGAGCTCTACCGGCGTCTCTTTACGAAGGTGCGGCGCGCAGGCAAGCCGTTGTCGTTCCCCTTCAGGTGTGATGCCCCCGGGGTGCGCCGTAGAATGCGGATGGCGATCCGTCCTCTAGCAGATGGTGGTCTGGAGATCGCGACCACGGTCTCAGAGCAGGAACCCCGCGAGTTCGTCCCGCTCCTCGACGCGAAGGCACAGCGCAACGCCGAGTACATCCGTATGTGCAGTTGGTGCGCGCGCGTGCAGCTGGACGCGGACCGATGGGAAGAGGTGGAAGTGGCAATCGAGCTTCTCGGTCTGTTCGACAGAGAAGGGCTACCCCAGATCTCTCATGGAGCCTGCCCCAGCTGCCGGACGGCGGTGATAGGGGCCAAAGACGACCGATGAGCAACGAGGCTGGAGCGGGTCGGGTGATGAAGCGTCTTTTTGGCGTCCCGACGACGCGCCTTGGACGGTGGTAGGTAGTGCTCGTCGGGCTGTTCTTCTTGCTGTTCTTCGCGTGGATCCCGTACGTGCGTGCCACACCCATCCCACGACCGACGTTCTTCTCTGATCCGATACACGCCGTCCTGATCCTGAGCGCTGCGTTGTCGGCGATCGTCGGGGCCGGCGTCGGTGTCCTGGCTTGGTTCCGGAGCCGCGAGCCGTCGATCTGGGTCGCGATCAGCGTGCTGGTCGGGGTGTTGTCTGCCTGCGCCCCTCCATCTCAGGAGGCTCGCCGGGAACAGGTGCTCCGGGGCTACATCGGAGCCGTGAACGCGAACGACGTCGATGCGGCGCTGTCCTACCACACGCCGGACGCCGAGTTCTTGATTCCGGGGCAGAACCTGATTCGCGGCACCGAGCCCATGCGCGCGCTCCTGCAGTGGGACTCCGTGTTGGCGAGCCAGATCCGATTCGAGCCCGAGAGTTGGGCTGGGGACACGCTGGTGGTCGGTCCGGGCGTGGAGCGGAACGCCTGGTTCAGCGGCGTCGGCATCGATTCGATCCGATACGGCGCCGGGACACGTTTCGTCTTCGAAGGAGACCGGATCAAGGGCGTGTACCCGTCCGCCCTCGAGCCCGAATCCCTGGAGGCGTTCCAGACCCGGGTGGGTGCGTTTCTGGGGTGGGCTCAGACGAACGCGCCCGAGGTGGAGGAACTGGCCCCCGGCGGGCTGTTCACGTACGACCGGGAAAGCGCGGCAGCTTGGCTCGTGGTGCTGGACCGTTATCGCGACGGCCGAGAGGACTAGCAGCATGCGGTCGAGAACCAGTGACGTCGCGCTCGTCCTCGCCGTGGCCCTCGTCTGGCTCTACTACACTCGATCGGTGCTCCACGCCCTCGGCACACTCTGGGATCGTTTCTCCCTGGGCGGCGACGCGCTCGTCGCGTTGGCCTGGGCCGCGTGGGTGATCGGGATCCCCGCGTTCTGCGTGCTCCGGCTGGTCGAGCTGTACCGGGGGCGCGGGGCGGCGGGAGGGTGAAGCACCGTTGCTTCGGCCCTCTTCTTGCAACCGACGGTGTATCACTCTCGGACCTCGAACGTAGCTGGGGGTATCAGGGACTGACTTGGGCAGTCGATCCAACGCTTCATGGTGGGTGACATGAACCAGATTCTCAGTGGTGACAGCGCGTGGATGGTGTCCTTCGCTCTCAGTGTGCTCAGCGGAGCCATCTTCGTCAGCATCGCGGCGGGCGTCGTGGCGCTCCGGGGGGTGTCCGTGGTGGGAGCCGTGGTCTATGGACTGGCGATGACCCTGCTCGCATATGCCACGTCGCTCTTCCTGGTCTACATAGCGAATCCCGTGCCCGGCCTGGAGTGGGCGATCATGCCGCTCCTGCTGGTCGTCGTCGTGAAGGGATTGTTCGAGGCGACGCTCGGGCAGGCGATCGGGGTGGTGGTATTGAGCTACGGCCTTCACCTGTTGGCCGGCGTGATGCTGCGACTGCTCCTTCCCTACGCGTTCTAGGGCGGAAGACCATGACGAGCGCGCGGACCTGGCCGTTCTGGCTCGCCTGGGTGCTTGCGAGCTCGGCCGGCTGGGCGGTCGGTGGGCTGGTCGTCCGGTCCGGCTTGGGTCCGGACGGCGACATCATCGGCACCGGCTACCTCGGCGTCGCCGTGGGCGGAATCATGGCCGCGCTCTTCCAGTCCCTTGTGCTGCGCCGCCGTGTTGACCGAACGGCAGCCTGGGTCTGGACAGGTGTCGGCGCTGCTGCCCTTGTCGGGATCCTGATCGTCGTCGGGGGATGGGTGGCCGGCGTCGACGTGGGTTGGGTCCTGGGCGCGGGTTCATACGGAACGGTCGCCGGCGTGCTTCAGTGGCCTGTCCTCAAACAGCACTCCAGCCGGGCCCCGTGGTGGGTGGCGGCGACCACCCTGGGCTGGGTGGCAGGCGGTCCCGTAGGCGGGTTCGTCGGTTGGGCGGCCCTGGGCGCGGTCTACGGAGCGCTGACCGGAGGCGTCCTGGTCTGGCTAACGCGTCAGCCCCCAACGTAGGATTCAGCATGCTGAAGGCATATCTCTGGGTGCAGTTCCTCATGGGGGGGCTGACCGTGTTCGAGGAGCTCAACGCCCTGGTGTTCGGGCGAGGTCGGTGGCAGCCCAATTGGCTGCGCCTGGGCGTCGGCTCAATACTCGTGACCGTCACCGCGTTCGAGCTGTTTGCGGCCTCCCACCGGTCACTACCGGAGTGGTCTCTGTGGGTGGGGATCCTCGTGCTGGACGTGGTGCTGGTCACCTCGTTCCTCCGCCGCTACGATCCCGGTTCCTCCTGACCCAAGAGGCCCCCCTCCGTGAAGCTCCCCCGCCCCCACGCTTCGACCTGCCTCACGTTCCTCGCCGCCATAGAGCGACCGGCCAGCCACGGGTGCGACTCTACGCCGAGTCCGAGACGGAGTTCTTCCTGCGGGTGGCGCCCGTACAGATTTCGTTCGTGCGGGACGCTTCGGGCGCCGTGACGGAGTTGATCGTGCACCAGGGCGGCGAGGCCACCCCGCCGGAGAAGGTGCGGTAGCAGGACTTCCGTTGCTGCCTGCGAGATTCTCGGCCTATGTTGGCATGCCCCCATGCCCGCACTCCCGCGACTCGCAACTCGGGCCCTCAGCCTGCTCTGAACGGACCGAGAGAGGACTCCACGAATGAAGCGCGTAACAGGTCTCGGTGGCATGTTCTTCAAGAGTCGCGACCCGAAGGGCACGCTGGACTGGTATCGCGAGCACCTGGGCATCGACGCCGCCGACTGGGGCGGTTTCGCGTTCCGCTGGACCGAGGCGGACCAGCCGGACCAAACGGGCTATACGGTGTGGTCCGTGTTCCCTGAAGACACCAAGCACTTCGCGCCCAGCGAGAGCGTCTTCATGCTGAACTTCCGGGTCGACGACATGGACGCGCTCATCGAGGCATTGAAGTCGGAAGGGGTGGAAATCCTCGGCGAGGTCGAGGAGCACCCGAACGGGAAGTTCGCGTGGATCCTCGATTCCGAGGGCCGGAAGGTCGAGCTCTGGGAACCGGTGCCATCCCAGGAAGACCCCTACATCTAGACCACCCGGAACGGCCAGGTCGTTGCCTTCTACGCGGCCAACGGCCGAACGAGGGACGTGGGCTTCGAGCGGGCCCGGTAGCAGCCGATCCGATAGATTGTGGGGGCACACACCGCTTCGTCCGGGCAGGCCCGTAGGGAGGACGACATCGAAACCGCGATCCATCGATCCACTCCGGCAGGGGCGCTCCGGGAGGGGCGCCGACTGGAATACCTCACCATCGCCTGGAACGGCGTGGAGGCCATTGTCTCCATCGGGGCCGGGATCGCCGCTGGGTCTACTGCGTTGGTCGGATTCGGTATCGACTCCATCATCGAGAGCAGCTCCGGGGCCGTCCTACTGTGGCGCCTGCAAGAGCAGGAGTGTCATGCCGACCGTGAGGCCCGGGCACTGCGCCTGGTCGGAGTGTCGTTCCTGTTGTTGGCCGCCTGGGTGGCGTACGAGGCCATCGGGGCGCTGTGGTTCCGAGAGGCGCCGGAGGTCAGCTACGTGGGCATCGCGGTCGCAGCCCTCTCGCTGATCGTCATGCCCTGGCTGGCGTACCGGAAGCGTCGGGTCGCGGCTGCTCTGGACAGCCGTGCCCTGGTGTCCGATTCCCGACAGACCAGTCTGTGTGCCTACCTCTCGGCGATCCTGCTGGCGGGCCTCCTCGTCACGGCCCTGTTTGGGTGGTGGTGGGCCGATTCGGTCGCCGCCCTGATCATGGTTCCCATCATCGTCAACGAAGGCCTGGAGGCCCTTCGCGGAGAACACTGCACAACCTGCTAGAACTCGTCCCCGCCGCCCCCCAGAAGAGGCCTCGGCGCCCCACCCGACGGGATTCTGCCCCAGAGCCGCGGCGAAAAAGCCGTGCGTTCCACGAGCCTCGTACATACTGTAGAACACGCGGACCTTCGGTGGCTCACCGAAGTCTCGCCCACAACTGACGAAGCGATCCGGATCCGCCTGCAAGACGGAGATCCTGATCTTCCGTCCGTCGACTGTTGAAGCACCGGCCCCCCCGGATCGGTCCCGCCAGGGACCTGGACTTCAGATCGCGGTCGCGCACGGCCCACCACGGCCTGAGTGTGACACGTTCCCCAATCGAGGGAGGCAGCCCATGGCCATCGTAGACGTGACCTTCAAGAAGAAGGGTGGCCCGATCACCGCGGAAATCCGGTGCGGGTTCGCCCAGACGGGCGCCTATATCCTGACGTTGTGGGACAACAACGACGTTGAGGAACGGTGGGAGGGCAACTTCCTGCATCCCCACGACGATTCGTACGAGCTTCCCAAGCCGGTGTCCTCGAACGACGGTCGCCTGCTTCAGTGCCGCGCCGAGCTGGGGATCCTCGGCGACGTCACCCAGTGGGCACTCATCATGACGCTGTGGCAGGACGGCATGAAGCTCGATGACGTGTCCGACAGCGGTGACGCCGGCGACGACCTGCTCGTGACGGTGAACCTCTGGGCCTGGCTCACAGGACAATGAGTGCCTGGAGGCTTGGACTGGCGGTCGCGCTGGGCGCGATGCTCCCGGCATTGGCAGAGGCGCAGGCTCCGCCCCAGGACATCTCGTCCAACTACAAGCTTGATTTCGCGGTTCCCGATGCACCGGCGTTCGCGATTCTGGGTAGCCAGCCGACGGAGATCCTGAGGCCCACCACCACCCGTGACCTGAGCTTGGCGGCTTCGGACTTCCTCTCCGACGGTTCGAGCCTCGCGATCCCCGCAGAATTCGCCGCCGAGTTTTCTCCCGGCCTGCTGATCGGCGGGAAGCGGTTGAGCCTGGCACAATACCGGAGTACGCCCTGGCTGTATCGGCTCCGGGTCTCGGTTGCGACCAGCCGGACCGACTCGGGATCGGATCCGACCAGTCTCGCCGTTGGGCTCCGAGTGCCTCTGATCGACAGGGCGGACCTGCGGACGAACCAGGCGGGGCGGGCCTTCGAGCTCCAGCTGGTCGATCTGGCAACTCGTACGGTGAATCTCCGTCAGGAGGCCCAGGACCGGCTCGTCCGTGACCTCGCAGCCACGCCGGCCACCGCTATGCCGGTGCCGTTCAGGGCTCAGGAGGCGGCCGACGCGGTGGTGGACGCCAGGGACGCGGACGGTCGCGCTGAGGTGCTCAGGGCTCAGGGCATGACCGAGACCGCGATCACCGAGTTTCTCGCGTGGTACTCCACGCAGCTCCTCGCCCAGAGCAATGCCCTGAACGATCGGGAAGACGAGTTGAAGGCCCTGCGTAGGCAGCTCGAGGAAGAGAGCTGGAACAACACGGTCCTGGAGGTCGCCGCGGCAGCGTTGGGCGAAGCAGCCGACTCGACCGGAAAGGACCTGAAGGACACCAGGTACGCCCTCTGGGGCACCGGCGGCATCGGTTTCGGCAACTGGGGTCAGTTCCTCGTAGGGCTCACCGGCTCATGGGAGCGGGAGCCGGAGACGAGTCGTTTCAAGGGCATCGGATCCCTGGCGACCCGTCTCTATATGGGCACCAACTGGATCAAGGGTTTCGCCGAGTTCAGTGGAACCGTGCAAGACCAGGAGAAGCCCAAGTGGTTCCTGAACGGAGGGGGTGAGGTGCGCGCCGTGCAGGGCCTGTGGGCCACCTTCTCGACCGGCGTGGAGTGGGACCAGGACACGGGTGAAGCGAACGCCCGCACCAGCGTCGCCCTCAAGCTGGGCTTGTTCAACTCGTAACCCGTTGAACGACCAGCCCCGATCCGGCTGAGGGCTGGCCGGGGTCCGGCGGCGCACCGACTCCTGGAGGATGCAGTGGCCCAGAAGACCGACGTGAAGAGCCAGTTGGGCGAGTGGAACGACTACGCCCAGAAGCCGCCCGACGAGGCGGCCTCCATGATCTACACGCGAGTCAAGGAAGCGACGGCCCGATCTCGGGGCTGGTATTGGACGAGCATCGCCACGAAACGGCAGTGGTCTCGACGGGTTCGGGGCGTCAGCGTGATCCTGCTGATCATGGGCGCGTTGCTGCCCATCATGGCCGGCATCGACTCGAACACGGAAACGAGCCTTCTCCTGACCCAGCTCGGGGTCGCGGCGCTGGCGGCGGCCGGTCTCGTCGCCGCCTCGGACAAGATCTTCGGCTGGTCCTCGGGATGGATGCGGTACGTGACGACGGCGACGGCCATGGAGAATGCGACCCGTGCATTCGAGTTGGATTGGGCGGATGTGCTCCTGAAGGCGCCGGGTGGTCTGACGACGGAGACGGTAGAGAAGCTGTTCGCTTTGGGCCGGCGTTGCGAGGAGACCGTCGCCCAGCTGCAAACGGAAGAGACCGACCAATGGGTCGCCGAGTTCAATAGCGGCATGGCTCTGCTCGGGGAGCTGATAAAGTCCCAGCGAGAAGTGGCCGAGCGACGGGTCGAGGAGGCCCGCACGAGATTGACGTCCGGCGAGGCCGACGGAACGCCGGGCGGGATCCAGGTCAAGATCGTCCACAAGGCCGCCCCCGTCCCCCTTCGGATCACGCTGGATTCGGAGGCCGCCGAGGAGTTCACCGGGACCGTGTGGGTCAAGCAAGATGTGAGCCCGGGTCTCCACAGGATTCGGACCCAGACGGTGAACGCCCCCGTCGTCGCTGTCGACGCGCTCGTGACCGTTCCACAAGGGGGTACCGGGCACGCTGAAATCATCCTTCCGTAGCAAGAACCAGGGGCACGCCATGTCGCACGATTCACTGCGGTACAACGAGATTCGCCAGAAGTCCGTGCACAATTGCTTCCAGCGCCACGAAGGGGTCTACGATCAGGTCGTGTATTGGAGGGTGCGGTCTCTGGAAGTCGACATCCACCCCTCGAAGCCGGCCCGGGACGGCCTGAAGGGAGACTGGTACGTCTACCACTTCCCCTTCCTCGATCCCGACACCACGGTCGACAAGCTCAGCGGCTTCTACCGCCTGTGCCGAGGCATCCAGCGGGCGATCCCCCGGCACGAGGTGATCACCCTGTTCGTGGACATCAAGCACAAGTTTGCCAAGACGGCGTCGGCCGCCCATTCGGCCAAGGCGTTCGACAAGCTGCTGGTGGACACGATCGGAGAACGCAATCTGTTCCGACCGGCGGACCTCATCGGCCGGACCGGAGGCAAGGCGAAGACACTCCAGGAGGCGATCGCCCAGAAGGGCTGGCCCACGCTCCGGCAGCTGCGGGGCAAGTTCATGGTGGTGCTGACGGGTCCGGACGAGAACCTGGCGTCCTATGCCACCGGCAACACGGCCAACGACCGTGCAGCCTTCATCGCTCAGGGGTTGTCGAGCCCGGACGACCTTCCGGGGCCCGACCACGCGATCTTCTTCAACATCAACGGCGAAAAGAACGTGGCCGCGGCCTCGGCGGTCCAGCAGGCGGGCCTGGTTTCCCGGGCCTACTACATCAACTCGAAAGAGCTCTGGCAGAAGGCCGAGGCGGCGGACTGTCACCACATCGCCACCGACAAGGTCAATGTGCGTAGCGACGCCTGGGCCCGGACCCATTCGAAGACCGGGTTCCCCTTCGAGGTCCTGGATGGTCCGACCCCCGTGGCCACGGAGCCAGGCACGGTGTGTGGAATCTGGACCCGCTCGGACGACCTGTGGGGCAAGGAAGACGACTTCTACTTCCACTACCGGAAGTGCACGGAGGACGCAGCGAGCGCCCGCTACGACTTCTACGTCTGCAACCCCAACTCCCACGTGGAGGATTGGACCAAGGGCGGGGTGATGGCCAGGGCTGGCCTCGGTCGTGGCGCGCCCTACTTCGGCGTCTTCCGGATCGGCGAGCATCATGCCCTACGGGTGCAGTACCGGGGCGCGCCCAACGGAAAGACGGTAGCCAGCGAACGCGTAATCGGGAGGGAAGGGGAGTTCGATGCCGACACCCTGGTCTTCGTACGGCTCCGCATTACCCACAAGGGGCGGATCGCGTGGGCCTACGGATCGATCACCGGGACCGATTGGACGCTGATCGGTACGGCCCATTTCGAGGAGCCGCTGATCTATCACGGCCTTGGGGTCAGTGCCTTCGGCCAGGGGCGGGGGGCGAAGTACCTGTTCGGGGTGCCCGGCAGACGAGCCCAACCCGGCTTCACCCACCGGCGGTTCATCGGGAAGGGGGACCCACAGGGTTGGGCGGACTGGGACGGAGATCGACGATGGCGGGTGCGGAATTTCGGTGCCGCGTGACGGAGATGGGGATATGCTCCGCTGGCCAGGACCGCACGCCGCTCCGACAACTATGGATGCATCGGGGTACCGGCGTGTATGATTGCGGGGCGCAGGAGCCCTGAAGCGCGCCCCTCAACACAGGACCGACGTAAAGCGATGGAGCGACGCTGGTACGAGCAGACAAGCAGCCGCACGGCTCGATTCCCGATCGATCCGTCGTCCCTGCGCGCCGCACCGAACCGGCCGAGCGTTCGTGCTCCCTCGGCGACCCCGGCCCTCTCGCCCGTGCCGGGCAGCGTTCCCGTGGTCGATGAGGCCCAGCCTCCGAAGGCCCCGTCCGAGTCTGAGTTCCGATTCAGGCTGGACGAGTCACTGACCCAGGGGATCGGTCGCATCGCCCGTCATGAGACGACGGCGGCCGCGCTCTTTGTCGAAACCCTCTCCGTCGATCCGGACCGGTCGGTGCACGAGATCCGGAAGCACTGCAAGCGGCTCCGGGGCATGGCCCGGCTTGTCCGGGACGTGGTGGGTCCGGCCGAGTACCACCGGGTCAATCGAGGTCTCCGGGACATGGCACGCATGTTCGCCGACGCCCGGGACAGTCGGGTGCGGCTGGACACCCTCGATGCGCTTCGGGCCGACCACGAGCTTCCGCCGGACTTCGCCCCGGAGCTGGACGCGGTCCGTCTCGGCCTATCCGAGGACCATGCGCGCCAGACCGAGATGCTCGCCAACAGCCCACTGGTGCGGGAGTCGGCCCTGATCGCATTGGCCCAGGCTAGTCGACGGTTCCAGGGGTGGGAGGTGCCTCAGGACGCGTCGTCCCTGGGAGGCGGACTGACGCGGATGTATACCAGGGGTGCGCGCCGGCGGGCCGAGGCTGGGACGACGGACCGGGCCGAGGTATACCACGACTGGCGTAAGCGGGCAAAGTACCTCCGGTATGGACTGGAGCTGCTGGGCCCGGCATGGCCGTCGGTTCTGGGCGCCCACGAGGACGAGCTCCACGCCCTCACCGATCTGCTCGGAGACGCGAACGACGCGACCCAGCTCGCTTCGGTGCCCCACTTCTCCGGCGCGGCGCTCACAGGACCCTCGGAGGGAATGCGCGGCTTGATTCACGCCTATCGGTCGGACCACTGGACCCAGGCTCTCGGGCTCGGCAGCCGTCTGTATGCCGAGAGACCCCGGGACTTCACCGCTCGGATCTGCGCGTATTGTGACGCGTGGTGGCGAGACGGGGGCGCCCCGGATCCTGCGGAGGCCCGCCCGTCCTGACGGAGGCCTCGTCCCGCTCAGGGCCTCGAAGCGCGCTCGACGTTCTCTTCCGTCCAGTCGCGATCCCCCTATATTCGGGCCGAGTCCCCTGACCCGAGCCGGCTCGTCGCCCGCTCGATCCTCCGGTTCGAGACCCGCCATGCGCTCCAGCTTCCGACTCGGCCTGCTGGCCGTGGCCCTGCTTCTTCCCAGCTCCGGCGGGGCCCAGCCCGTGGCCAGCGAGCGGGCCAGCCTTTCCCAGACCATCGACGGTACCACGATCACCATCGACTACGCCCGTCCCCGCATCCGTGGCCGGGGCGAGGCGTTCGGCGACATCGTGCACATCGGCGATCACCGCTGGACCCCGGGCGCCAACTGGGCCACGATGATCACGTCGAACAAACCGTTCACCATGAACGGCACCGACGTGCCCGAGGGAACCTGGTCGGTCTGGATCGATCTCGAAGAGGACGGTTGGACCCTGATCCTCGATCCGGAGGATTCCCTGTTCCACACCTTCCCGCCCGAGGACAGCGACGAGCAGATCCGCTTCGCCGTCGAACCCCGGGAGGGGCCGTTCGTCGAGTCGCTGTCCTACTGGATTCCCACCACCCGGTTGAGCGGCTTCGACCTCTTGTTCAACTGGGGAACCACGGAGATCCCCCTCGAGATCGGTGTCGAGCCCACCTTCTCCACCGTGGTGACCGAGGCCGTGGGCAGAGAGTTGGAGGGGCACTACGCGTGGGCGTTCCAGCCCACAGACGACACTACCGGCGACGAGCCCTGGCTGCAGCCGGTTCCGTTCGAGGTGACCTGGGCCCAGGACCACGTCGAAGTGGCGTCCATGTGGTCCGGCACCGACGACCCGTTCAACGCCTGGCTGCTACCCCTGGGCGGAGACTGGTACCAGATCGCCTGGGCGGAAGACGGTGAGGTCTGGGAGCTGTTCGGCTTCTGGACCCTGGAGGTCGTCCGCGACGAACAGGGACGGGTGACCGGGTTCGACGTCCGTGAAGAAGACGACACGCTGACCGCGACGATCCGGCGGGACGAGGCGCACCGGTGATCCGGGTCGCCGTGGTGCTGGGCGTCGCGTTGGCGAGTACCGCCGGAGCGGCTCGGTCCGCATTGGCCCAGGATCTGCGCGACTTGATGGACGCTTGAGCCGGGGGCGGTAGCCATACGCGCGGCCGGATCCCCCGGCCAGACCGGACTACCTCGAGGCGAGGACCATGGAAACGACTGAAACGAAGCTGGGATGGAGCTTCTGGGGCCGCTGGGTCATCTGGACGTCCGTGGCGTGGGTCGTGGGCATGCTCGCGGCGATCTTCTTGTCCTACCTCGTGGTCAACCTGTTCTACCCGAAGGAGACCAACCTCATCGTAGGGATCTGCATGGGCGCCGCGGTGGGCTTGGCCCAGATGCAGGCGGCCAGGCCGTGGGTCGTGTTGGGCTGGGGGTGGGTCTGGGGCGCCGTGGTGGCCATGGGCCTCCCTTTCGTCCTGTTCGTGATCTTCGAAGAGATGGGGATCGACACCGGGATCGGGAGCGGCATGTGGCTCATGGGCGCGTTGGTCACCGTGGGAGGCGTCACGGGCGCATTCCTCCAGGCGCAATCGTTGCGAGCCACCACCACCCGGTGGGCCTGGTGGATTCCCGGAGCCATGATCGCCTGGGGCGTGGCGTGGCCCGTGGACGGGCTGATCGGGTTTCCGGCCGGCGCGTTGGCCGCAGGAGCGGTGGGCGGCGCGTTGATGATCTGGGTCCTGGGGTCGCGTCGGTAGCGGGCCCGCGCGCTCGACGCGTATGACCGGGATTTCGTGTGGGCGATGGACGACTTGGCGGAGCCGTCCTGAGTCGGAGCCCGAGAAACCGCGGGATCCCCGATCCGGATGCGGAAAGAGTGGCCCCGAGACGATGCACCTCGTAACATGCACGTAACCTCAGCGTGACGGTGTCCACTGATCGTCAGCCCCCCCCGGCAGCGGACCCGCACTCGACAATGGCCCCGGGAGTTCGCTCCCGTCGATGGCCCAGCACCGCGCACCGCGAGACTCCCCCCTTCGGTCCGCCGATCGCGGAGATCCAGGACCGTGGCATATCGCATTCAATTGCAGCACGACGGCGTGGCACGAGTCACGTTCGATGAACCCGTCACGTTCGACGACGCGTTCGCCGCCTTCCTTGCCCTGACCAGCGAGGACGGATTCGTCGCTCCCCGCCGGGTGTTCGATTTGCGGGGCTGCGATTTCCGGGTCACGAGCTCCGAGCTGCGGCGCCTGGCCCACATGGGCAAGAACCAGGATCGCGAACCCTCGAGGATCGCGCTGATCGCCGACCGGGACTTCACGTTCGGCCGGCTTCGCCAACACCGCGCCTTCAGGGAATCTCCCATCACGGACATTTCGGTGTTCAGGGACGAGGCCGACGCGATGCGCTGGTTGGAGGATTCGCACGCCTCGTAGGCGGAAACGCTTGCGGACGGTCTCTCGAAACGCGGACTTTGGCGGGGTCGGGTTCCCAACCCGACGCTCGCCGCTGTCAAAGCCACCCGCCGGACGAACCCACGCAAGGAGGGCAAACATGGCCCGCGTCGTCATCACCGCGGAAGTCGACAATGGAGCCGCCTGGGAATCGGGCTTCCGCTCCCATGGAGCATTGCTGGGCACCATGAGCACCAACGTGCACTACTACGCCGTCAATCCGGACGACACGATCGCGGTCTACGCCGAGCCCACCGACCTCGACCAGTTCATGCACGTGATGCAGTCGGAGGACACGGCCAATGCCATGATCAACGACGGCATCAGGCGCGAGACCGTGAAGGTCTTCGTGCTCGACGGGGAGTTTCGGTACTAGGCGCGTGACCCCGACCGCCGTGGGCACGCACCGGGAATGCCACGGCCGGCCTACGGGATGCGCTGAACGAATCGGGCCGGGGGCTACAGGTCAGCTCTCGGCCCGACCTGTTTGTTCGGCGCGTTGGGCCGTTTCGAGGTCCAGGATCGCGCGAATCCGTTTGGTGAGTGGGTCACCGGACGTGTACTTCAGACCGTACCCGAGGTTGAAGTCGTAGTCGAACTCGACCGGGTTCATGCCCTGGTTGTGTTGCATGATGGTCTCGAGCTTGTCGAGGGCCTTCGCCAGCTTTGCCTCGGGAGTGCTGGCATTCTCGTACTCGTCCCACAGGTCCGTGATCTCGTCTCGCAATCGCTGGGGCAGGGGCGTCAACAACTCCACCAGGTCTTCCCGTTCCTGCTCCGCCTTGCTCTCGCCTTCGACCTGATGGATGGCCGGTATGTCGCCGCCGATGGCTTCGCCCAGGTCGTGGATGATGCAGATCTTCACCAGGCGCGGGAAGTCGATGTTCGGGTATTCGTTCTCGAACAGGAGCGCCATCAGGCAGAGGCGCCAGGTGTGCTGTGCCACGCTCTCGGGTTGACCCTCGGACGTCCAGGCGCTGCGAAGGGTGTTCTTGAGGGATTCGGCCGAGCGCAGGAAGTCCAGCACGCCCTGAAGTTCCGAAGAGTCCATGGTTCTGCGAGGCCCGAAGTTGCGGGGTTTCTCGGGGGTAATCCCTTGCAGCATGCCGCCGCGTGCCACACCCTGAGCATCCCGTCGCTCGCCCGTTCGTGCAAGGGGGGGTGACGGACGACCCGGGTGCCCCTTCACATCCACGCGGCGGATCGACACGAATGTCCCTCGAAGAGCACCGTGCGGCCCTCGAACGCATGTATCTCGCCGGACCGATCAATCGCATCTACGAGCCGAGTATCTGTGTCGGCGACGCGACCGCGACCATCGAGATGGACGTGGATGAGCGCTTCTTCCACTCGGCCGGCGCGATGCACGGCTCCGTCTATTTCAAGATGTTGGACGACGCGGCCTTTTTCGCCGTGAACTCGATCGTGCCCGACGTGTTCGTGCTGACGACGTCGTTCGTCACGTACCTGACCCGGCCGGTCTCGTCGGGTCGCATCCGATCGGTGGGCAAGGTGGTCAGCCGAAGCCGCACCCAGTTCGTCGCGGAAGCGGTGGTCTACAACGACCGGAACAAGGAGATCGGGCGAGGCAGCGGCACGTTCGTCAGGTCCAGGCTGCCGCTGCCGGACGCGGCAGGGTATGGTGAAGGCGGTGAAGGCGGCGAGGCGAGCGAGTGAACGAGTGACCGTGAACCTGAGCCGGATCGCCGTCCAGATCGACTCAGACGGTCCTGGTCAATGCAGGAAGGAGGCACCATGCCGGAGATCCGATCGAGCGCGTCCGTGTTCCTGGTGAAGGACGTGGTGGCAGCAGCGGAATACTACCGGGACGTGCTCGGCTTCCGGTTCAGCCGGTACTGGGGCGATCCGCCGGAGTTCTGCATGGTGTGGCGGGGCGAGTTCTGCGTGATGCTGTCCCAGACGCCCAATCCCGCCGACATCCGTCCGATCTCCACGGTGCATCCGCCGGTCTGGGACGCCTACTTCTGGGTCCGGGACGTGGACGGCATGTTCGCCGAATTCAAGGAGCGGGGCGCGCGGATCGACTACGAACCCTGCGAACAGGAGTACGGCGTCCGGGAGTTTGCCATCTTCGATGTGGACGGATATCAGATCGCGTTCGGCGAGGAGCACGAGGACTAGTCGAGATCCGGTGGACGGCCGGCGCGAGCCCCCTTGGTCGCCCGCTGCGAGCCCCGGTGTCGCCTAGCTCGCCGCCTCCACGTCCTCTTCTTCGGGCGCCCCCGCGAGCAGATCCCCGGGAATGAAGAAGTGGTTCACGCTGATGGCCGGGTTGTGGCCGTCGAGCCGGGGGTATGGGTAGATGGTCCGGGAGCGCGTCGAATACGCATCGGCCCGGACGTACCCGGCGGCCACCGCGCAAGCGCTCCAGGGGGCCCGCAGGGGGTTGCCCAGCCGAATCGGCGGACCCGCCTCGGCGGGGCGAAGGCCCTGGCCGCTCTTTTCGTGCACGTACTTGAACCCTGCGTGGTAGGTGTTCCAGGCCGTGGCCCGGAGGTCGTCGACGCTGAGGGCGTTTTCCTCGGTGAAGATCAGGATGACCCCTGCCCGCTGGTAGCCGTCGAAGACTTCGACCATCTTCTCGTCGGTCTGGCCCCGCACCTCGTGGAACCCGTTCCCCACCATCATGACCGCGCCCCAGGGGTCCACGCCCGCCTCCCGCAGCGCTTCGAGCAGCACCTCGGGCCGGCCGATGTCCGCCTTGCGGACGAACTCCATGTTGGACGGCAGACGCCCCGCGTTCTGCTCCTCTACAGCCGCGTCGATGGCCGGGTCCTCCAGGTCGGCGCCGAAATACCGGATGGACGCCTCGCCCGACCGTTCGAACCGCTGTCGAGTGGCTTCGCCCCGCCCGATGGCGTGCTCGATGAACACGGTGTACTCGAAGCCCGAGTCTTCGCAGAACCGGTCCAGGGCGTCGTTGGCCCGGAGGAACGAGCCCCGGTTGGCGTCCTGGCTGGCGGCCACGTTCTCGCCACGGCGAACCCAGATGCTGACGTCCGATTCGAGGATCAGGTCCCGGGCTCGACTCATATAGGGGTGATACGTCTCGATGATCCCGAACGGGCCGGGGGCTCGGGCGAAGCCCCGCTCCCCGAGCTCGGTGACCCGGTATCGCCCGGCGTCCTCCTGGATCCAGTCGGCGGAGTCGAGAATGCGGAGCGCTCCGGCGGCCAGCCCTGGGCGTTCGGAGCAGAGGGTGTCGGCTCCGAACTCACTCCCCCGTTCCAGGCCGACCGAGAGATCGCACGCCCGAAGCCCCAGGACCAGCGGAACCAGGCGGAACCCGAGCTCCACCTCTTCCAGAAACGGCGCCCAATGGGTCTGCCCGAGCTCGCTCCGACGAGGTGGGTCGGCGCCGAGGGTCGCCAGGGCCGCCTCATCCCCGTCGATCAGGGGTTCACCGGAGAAGAGGCGACGCCACGCCTGGGTGGCGCTGGCCGGAACGATGGGCGGTGTGGGAGACAGGTTGCCCAGCAGCCGCCCCACGGTGGGGTGTCCGGCCACCCGGTAGCTGTTGTCGTACTGCTCGACCACGCCCAGGGCCAGGAGGAAGTGAAGGTCGATCTCCAACTGCCGTGCGTTCACCAACCGGCCGTCGACCCGGCAGCTTTCGGGGTAGATGGCCTCGCCCCGAAGCAGGCGCGCCGACAGGCCCAGGGACGCGAACGCGCCGAGAACCAAGCGCATGAGCCAGAGATCGGGAGGAGCCGTGACCGCGGCGGTGCGCACGACCTGCCGTACGACCCGGCATGCCCGCTTCAGGCTCTCCGCTTCCTCGGGCGCCAGACCGCTCTCGGGCATCCCCTCCTCCACGGCGCCAACCGCTGCCAGGGCCCGCCCACCCATGCCGAACAGGTGGGCCACTTCGTCTCGGAACAGCTCCCAGGCCGAACGCACCAGGTACGGGTATCCCGCCGTCGAGGTGCCGGTGGGTGTGGACAGCACCGGGATCAGACAGCGAATCTGATCGTCGGTCTCGGGCAGCGCGCGAAGAAGGTAGCCTTCGACGGCGGATCGCTCGCTCAACGCGTGACTCCATCCGGGCGGATTCCTCGGCGTGAGCAACGAGAAACCCGGCTCGCCCGGTCTACGTAGTGACGGGTGTCCGCAACGGTGCGGTACCCGACGATAACGCCACACGAGGATCGATAGAAATGTCTGGCCAGGGATCAACAGGAAATGTCATCGCCGCCCTCTGCAGCTTCTTCGTGCCCGGATTGGGACAGCTGATTCAGGGACGGGTGTTCGTGGCCCTGGTCCACTTCGTCATGACCGGCGTGCTGTGGGTGGTGGCCATGGGATGGGTGATGCACATCTGGTCGACGATCAGCGCGGCTCGCTACCGACCCGGCTGGTAGCGGCGAGCGGCTGACGTCTGGAAGGGTCCGGGGTTGCCCCGGGCCCTTTTTTTGTGCCCGCGGCGCTACTTGTTGCCGGCGATCCTGCTTGTCGCCCCCGGTCCTGCTTTCGCCGGCGGTTTGCCTGGTACCCGCGATCCTTCTTGTCCCCGGCTACCCGGCCCAGGGCTCATTCCCCCCTCAGAGCCTCCAGTGGATCCACGGCCGTCGCCCGGCGCGCCGGGACCAGGGTGGCGACCAGGCTCACCAGCAGCAGGATCAGGGGGATTCCCACGAACGTCACCGGGTCCGTCGCCGTCACCCCGACCAGGAGACTCGTGACCAAACGGGTCAGCATGAACGCTGCAACCAGTCCCGCGGCGATGCCGGTGAGGGCGACGCCCATGCCCTGGGTCAGCACCAGACGAACGATGTCCCGTTGATGGGCGCCGAACGTCATGCGGACACCGATCTCCCGGGTGCGCTGGCGCACCGAATACGAGATCACGCCATACAGCCCCAGAGCGGCCAGCACGAGGGCCATCACGGCGAACACACCGATCAAGACCAGCGTGAACCGGGTCTGGGCCATGGCCTCGGAGACGTACGACGTCATGAGCCGGGCGTTGGCCACCGGGACCTCCGGGTCCATGGCCTCGACCTCGCCCCGGACCGCGGAGACCAGGGCCAGGGGGTTCGCCGTTGCCCGCAGTGTCAGGGTCATGGGAAGCCAGGGGAACAGCCGGTAGGGGAGGTAGACCGTCTCTCGGCCGTCGACCGCCAGATTCTCGGAGCGCACGTTGCCCACCACCCCCACGACGCGCACGGTCTGCCGAATCATCGTGAACGTCTGCTCGTCGAAACCGTCGAGAACCAGTTGCTCGCCCAGGGGATCCCGGTCGGGCCAGACACGCTCCGCCAGCTTCTCGTCGACCAGTGCGACGGGCAGGGCGTCCATCTCGTTGTCCGAAGGCAGGAGCGTCCGACCCGCCATGAGCCGGACGCCCGCGGCCTCGACGAAGCCCGGCATGACAGACTTGTAGTCGGCCTTGTTGGAGCTGTACTCCTCCTCCGTGGCGCTTTCGGTGCCGTACGAGCCCACCGAGTACTGGTCCCCGCCGGCCAGGGGTAGGGGGGTCACGCCCCCGACCGTCTCCACGCCGGGAAGATCGACCAGGCGGTCCCGGAGCTGGTTCATGAAGACGGACCGGTCGCGAGTGGTCCCGTATTTGAACACGGGCAGCGGCACCTGAACGGTCAGCAGGTCGTCGGCCTGGAAGCCGGGATCCACCTTCGACAGCTCGGCGAAGCTGCGGATCATGAGACCGGCGCCGATGAGCAGGACGAGGGACAAGCCCACCTCGCTGACGACGAGGGCGGTGCGCATCCGGTTGCCCTTCACGCCCCCCGATTCGCTGCCCCGGTCCTTGAGCGCTTCGGCGAGATTGGCGCTGGACGCCTTCAGGGCGGGGACCGCGCCGAAGAGAAGGGCCGCCACCACCGTGGCGCCTGCCGTGAACACGAGCACGGGTCCGTCGATCGCGACGCCTTCGGCACGGGGCAGGGTGCCGGGCTGAAGGGCGGTGAGGGCACGCACCCCCAGCCAGGCCAGGCCCAGGCCCAGCGCCGCCCCCACGGTGGCGAGCACGCCGCTCTCCGTGAGCATCTGGCGGATGATCCTCGCCCGACCCCCGCCCATGGCCGCCCGCACGGCGATTTCTCGACTCCGAGACGCCGCCCGCACCAGAAGCAGATTCGCCACGTTGCTGCACGCGATGAGCAGCACGAAGCCGACCGCGCTGAGCAGGGCCAGGAGCACCGGACGGGCGTGGTCCACCACGTCCCGGTGCATCGAGTTCAGCACGATGTGCATGTTCGTGTTGGCGTGATGCTGGTACTGCTCTCGGAGCCTCGTGGCCAGCGCGTCCATCTCGCCCTGGGCTCGCTCCAGCGTGACCCCGGGCTTGAGGCGCGTGACCACGGTCATCCACGGCGCGTCCCGGGCGTTTTCGGCAAAGTTGCTGGGGATCACGCGCCAGGCGTCCACGTCGGTGGGCATGCCTGCGTCGGCCGGCAGGTAGATCCGGAAGTCGGCCGGGAGCACCCCGACGATGACACAGGCCTGACCGTCCATCTGGACGCTGGTGCCGAGGACTCCCGGATCGCTGCCGAAACGGCGCTGCCAGAGTCCGTGGCTGAGGATGACCACTCCAGGCGGGATCTCGGCGTTCGGGTCCGAGAAGATGGACGGGTCCATGGGGGCACCGTCCTCGGGATCGAAGTCCCGCCCCAGGGCCGGGCCCACACCGAGCACCTCGAACAGGTTGTCGGTGATCCAGGCGGCCATGACTTCTTCGGCGGGCCCCTCGCCTGTCAGGCTCCCGCTGACGGCGAACGCACCGGCGAACCCCTCGAACAGGGTGGCTTCGTTGCGGTAGTCCAGGAAGTCCGGGCCCGACACCAGGGCCCGGGGCACGTTGGTGGCGGGGAGTCGATTCCAGACCAGGACGAGCGACTCGGGGTCGTCGTAGGGCAGAGGCCGGAACAGCACGGCGTTGGCCACGCTGAAGATGGCCACGTTGCTGCCGATGCCCAGTGCCAGGGTCAGGAGCACGACCGCGGTGAAGCCCGGTCGCCTTCCGAACGACCGCACCGCGTAGCGGATGTCCTCGATGAGCAGCTGCACGTCCCCTCCCGGTACCGGCGCGTCGAGTGGCGCGTCCGCCCAAGATGCATCCGGGGGGCTTGGTGTCGGAAGGGTCCCGTCGGTGGACGGTCGTATGGCACGGTGCGTGGAAGCGGGGCGGGGCCGATCTTCGATCTCGGCGGTCGGTGCGAACAGGATGGACCGGATGGCGCATGCGTGGGGTGATACTCCGGGCGAACAGGAATCCCACCCAAACGACACATGCCGGCAGACGCTCCGTCCGTTCCAGATCTCCGGATCCGCTCCGTAAACGGCGCCCCCGAGCGCCCCGACGGCGAATTCGTCGTCCACTGGATGACGGCCTTTCGCAGGCTCGGGTGGAATTTCAGCCTGGACCGAGCCGTCGACTGGGCAGTCCGGTTGGGCAAGCCCCTGGTCATCCTGGAAGCCCTGCGCCTCGACTATCCATGGGCCAGCGACCGGTTCCACGACTTCGTGCTCGGGGGCATGGCGGACAACCTGGAGCGGGCCGGATCGCACCCCGTGCTCTACTATCCCTACGTGGAGCGGGCCCCGGGAGCAGGCAGGGGATTGCTGGAGGCCCTGGCCTCTCGGGCCGTGGTCGTCGTCACGGACGACTATCCCGGCTTCTTCCACCCCAATATGATCGCCGCAGCCGGGCGGCGCATGGACACCAGGCTCGAGGCCGTCGACAGCAACGGCCTGTTGCCGCTGCGAGCGACGGAGCGGGTCTTCGCCCGGGCCGTGGACTTCCGCCGCTACCTGCAGAAGGCGCTCCCACCGCACCTGCACGAGCTGCCCCAAGAGGATTCTCTCGCCCGGACGGACGTCCCCGCGGCCGGGCCCGGCCTACTCGCCGAGGTCCGACGCCGGTGGCCGGCGGCGGATCGCCACGAGCTGACCGATCGGAGCCTGCTGCTGGCGTCGCTGGACATCGACCACAGCGTCGGCGTGGCGCCGATGCAGGGCGGGGCCGCCCAGGCGGAGCGCCGTTGGCGAGACTTCCTGGAAGAGGACCTGAGTGGCTATGCCGAGGGGCGCAACGACCCGGATTCGGACGCCAGCAGCCGTCTGTCACCCTATCTGCATTTCGGACATCTCTCGTCGCACCAGGTCTTCGCCGACCTGGCCCGGCGCGAGCTATGGACGCCCATGGACATCGCTCCCGTGGCCCGGGGGCAGCGGAGCGGCTGGTGGGGCATGAGCCAGGAGGCCGAGGCGTTCCTGGACCAGATCGTGACCTGGCGGGAGCTGGGGTACAACATGAGCGCCCACGGTGACCGGTCCAGCCGTTTCGAGTCTCTGCCCGACTGGGCACGCCGCACCATCGACGAGCACCGGAGCGACCCGCGCCCGTTCGTCTACACGCTCGAGGAGTTCGAAACGGCACGAACCCACGACGAGATCTGGAACGCCGCCCAACGTCAGCTGGTTCGCGAGGGGCGGATCCACAACTACCTGCGCATGCTGTGGGGCAAGAAGATCTTCGAGTGGAGCGAGACCCCCGAAGAAGCCCTGCACACCATGTTCGTCCTGAACGACAAGTACGCGCTGGACGGGCGAGACCCGAACTCCGACTCCGGCATCTTCTGGTGCCTGGGGCGCTATGACCGCGCCTGGGGACCCGAACGGCCCGTGTTCGGGAAGATCCGATTCATGAGCAGCGAGAACACGCGCCGGAAGCTCCGGCTGAAGGGGTACCTCGAGGCGTTCGGCCCGGCCTAGAGACCCTGGTTCACATCGGGCAGGGGACCGTGCCGCTGGGCGTTCTCTCGCCTCGCCTCGCGACGTCGGCCGGGTCGTCCGTTCCCGTCCAGGCCGTATCCTGGGTGCTCAATCTACATCGGCGGGGTTGAGGCGAAGCGCCGACCCGATCCAACGGAGGCCCCGACGCGTGGTGCCCCGCTCCGGGAACGCCCTGATGAGGGTATGACCACCACCGACGATCATCGCTCCAGTGAACGCGACCGACCCCCAGGCAAGAACCGCAAGGGCGACCACCGGCAGAACCGGCACGGCTGCGAACTGCCACCAGTTGCGGCTTCGGGGGTCACTCTTGTCTTCGGTAGGAGCCAGATCGGCATCGAGGTGCCTCAGCCTCGCGTTTCGCACCTCCCAACTGCGCCATTCGTTCCCCAAGAACCGCCTCCGGAATCTTTCTCGTGGCGCGGCGAAGTTGGGCCGGCCCACATCGATCTACCCAGTCTTGTACCCGGCGGCCCGAGGGAGGGTGCCGTTGCCCCGGGCCCTTGCCGTCGAGGTGGGCCGGGAATAACTCGAATCCGGTCCGTGGTCTCCACGAAGAGGGAGCGCAGCATGAATGACACCGGCAAGAGGATCGGATTGGTGGCGCTCCTGGTGGGGCTCGGCGCGACCGGCTGCGTCGAGGCTCCTGAACCGGGGCCCCCGGCCACCGAGGCTCCGCAGCCGGGTCGGATCACCGAATCCAACCGGGGTGCGGTGGTGAGCCAGGCCCCCCTGGCCACGGACGTGGGGGTGACCGTGCTGGCGGAAGGCGGCAACGCCGTCGACGCGGCTGTCGCCACGGCCTTCGCCCTCGCGGTGGTCGAGCCCACCAACTCCGGCCTTGGCGGCCGCACACAGATGCTCATCCGCACGCCCGACGGTGGTTTCTTCGCCATCGACGGGACCACCCAGGTACCGGCGGCCTACCCAGCGGACACGGTGGTGGGGCCGGGCGCGGGCGTGGGGTACGGGGCGATCGGCATTCCGGGTACGGTGGCCGCCCTGACCAAGGCCCTGGCCGAACATGGATCCTGGCCGCTGGAGCGGGTGCTCGAACCAGTGATCGCCCTGGCCGAGGAGGGATTTCCCCTTTCCGCCGCGCAGGCGCGGTCCCTGGCGGCCGTAGCGGAGGACATCGCCCGATTCGAGGGCTCCAGCCGGTACTTCCTGAACGGCGAGGGCGCTCCATACGCTGCAGGCGAGACGTTCATTCAGGCCGATCTCGCCCGGACCCTTCGCACCATCGCGGCGGAAGGCGCCCCGGGGTTCTACACCGGTCGCATCGCCGAGGCGATCGCCGCCGACATGGAGGCCAACGGCGGGTACGTCCGCGCAGAGGACCTGGCGGCCTACGCCGCTCGGGACGCGGTCATCGTCGAGGGCGAATACCGGGGTCATGGCCTGGTGGCCACGTATCTGCCCGCGGCCGGCGCGAACACCATCGAGATGCTCCAGATCCTGGACCGATTCGAGTTCCCGGGCGAAGCGGGCTCTGCCCAGTGGACCGCGCTGGTGGCCCAGGCGGTCAACCTGGGGTTCCAGGACCGGCTCATGGACCTGGCTCGGATGGGACCGGCCGAGACGTTTCCGCTGGCGACGAACGCCCGGGAAATCACGTCGCGGGGCTGGGCCGAAGCCAGGGCGGCGGAGATCCGGACCCCGGAGGGTGTGACGCCGGTCACAGCGACCGGACCCGTGGCGGGCAGGTTCCCCGAGAGCCACACCACCCACCTGTCGGTCGTGGACGAGCAGGGTGGTGCGGTGGCCCTGACCCAGTCCCTGGGGCCGACCCTGGGGTCCAGGGTCGCGACCCCCGGGCTGGGCTTCGCCTATGCGGCCACCATGGGCTACCTGAGTGGCCTGGCCCGCTCCTCCGGCATTCGGGCGCTGGGGCCCGGCGACCGTGCGTCGTCCCGCCAGTCGCCCATGATGGTGTTGGACGGCGAAGAGCTCATGCTGGTCCTCGGTGGATCCGGATCTCGCCGCATCGTCTCGGCCCTGGTGCAGGTGGTGAGCCGGGTCGTGGACGAGGGGCTCAGCCTCCAGGCCGCCGTGGCCGCGCCCCGGGTGCACGTCGAGCCCGCGGAGCCCCAGGTGGTCCACACGGAGGTCTCCGAAGTGGCCGCTTGGAGCGAAGCGGATCGGGACTACCTGCGAGGCTTCGGCTTCGACGTCCGGGACCAGCACGATCAATCCTTCGGCAACGTCTCGGCCGTCTCGTTCGATGCGGATCGAGGCCGAGCGACGGCTGTGGCCGAGCCCCGGGGAGCGGGCTCGGCGGGTGCGCCGCCGGGCGGAGGCTAGGTTCGGCTTCCAAACCCGGCCTCGGTCCTGGCATCAGCCCCGGAATCAGCCCCGGAATCCCCCCTCAGCAGGTCTGGGTTTTCCCCTACAGAATTCCTATATCGTTCATTAGTAGATTAGTGGCGTAGGAAGCCCGGTACGCATGAGCGCGAAGGCGCTGATCAGGCCGGTTGGCAGCGACGAAAACGGGTCTCTGACCCTGGACGCATAGGATCATGAGGACGCTTGCGGCAGGCTGGACCTGCTTGGTGCTGGGACTGGCGGGCCCCCTCTCCATCGACGCACAGACGGTGCCGGACGCGGAAGCGCCGCCGGCCGCTCCACAGGTCCAGTGGAGCTTCGTCGACTCCGACTTCGCCGACCTCTGGTTCGGCGGCTTGGCCCGGATCGGGTTCGTGGGTTCCGGTGACGTGTCGCTCTACGACGGCGCATACGCCGCGCGGGTCCAGGAGGACAAGCAGGCCGCCGGTGTCGCCCCGACACGGCTCGACAGGGACGCCGATCGCTTCCGGGACATGTTCAGCGCCGATCCGGCCTTCGAGGTCCTGCACTTCGTGCCGGTCTACTTCGCCGGATTGGGGCGGGACGAGATCCTGGACGCGCTGGACGGGATCGCCACCGAACCCGCAGGCATCCCGGATGCACCGAGCATGGCCGCCCGTTTCGGGACCACGGCCGTCGCCACGGTGCTGACCGGACGGGAGCAGCGCCAGATCCTGGGCGGCTTCGTCGCGGCCCTCCGAGACGAGTGGACGCGCTACCTGGCTGCCGCCCGCGCCCGTGAGTCCGCCGAGCGGTCGGCGGCCGTATCCGGGTTGGCGGCTCGCTGGAACGAGGCGTATGCCCCATACCTCTCGGACTACCTGACCGGCTGGCACCTCGACTTCGGGCTCGTGCTGGTTTCGCCGGCCCTGGGGCCGGAGGGACGCTTCTTCCAGGGAGACCCCGAGAACAGTGCCGACAACATCGTGGCCGTGGCCATCGGGGCCTGGGACGGGTCGCCCGACCGGGTCCTGGCAGGGGTCGTTCGGGAGCTCTGCTTTCCCCCTGTCAGACATGCATTCACCGAAGCGGACGTGACGTTCGCCGATCGTAGCGCCGCGTCACGTGCCAGCGACCGTGCCGCTACCCGCTGCGGGGAGCTGCTGCTGGAAGGGCACGCTCCCCATCTGTTGTCCGAGTATCGAGCCGCCTTCCAAGGGCAGCTCAACTCACCATCGCAAACCACTGACGATCCCGCGATGGATCCCACCGTCGAACGAATCCTCAAAGGCTCTCTGAAGAGCAACTGACTTGCCGGTTCGCTCCTGCAGGGGCCGCCGGAAGCAACTGACTACGGGCCTGTCGAGGCCCAAGGATGGGAGGTTGCAGTGTCGCAAAAGAACGTAGGTCGAGCCCTCGGCTCACTAGCTCTCGTATTCGCGCTCGCGGCCCCCGCCTCCGCTACGGACGGTCATTTCCTGCACGGAGTGGGTGCCATCAACTCTGCCATGGGGGGAGCCGGCGTAGCCGCGCCGGGCGATCTCATGGGAAGCATGTACCTCAACCCCGCTGGACTCACCACCATCGAAGGTGTCCGCTTCACGTTCGGCTTCGAGATGTTCAAGCCCGATCGGACGCTCTCGAGCACCGTGCCGCTCATGACCGGCGGCACCTTCAGCGGGTCCACGGAGAGCAAGAGCGACATCTCGCCAATTCCGAACTTCGGGTTCTCCGTTCAGGTCAGCGAAAAGGTCACCCTGGGTCTGGGTGGTCTGGGTGTCGGCGGCTTCGGTGTCGATTACCCGCAGAACAACCTGAACCCGATCCAGGCCCCCCGCCCGCAGGGCTTCGGCCAGATCTTCAGCGCCTTCCAGATGCTGAAGTTCGTGGCGCCCGTCGCCTGGAAGCCCAGTGAGAAGCTGTCGCTGGGCGGTGCCTTCAACATGAACTGGGCAAGCCTGGCGGTGGATCCGTTCCCGGCGGCATCGCCAGCCGTGTCGGACTTCGAAAACCCGGATCCGTACTACTCCAGGGCCACGGCCGCCGACGGAGCCTTCGGCTACGGCTTCCAGCTGGGCCTGATCTGGCACGTTGTGCCCACCCTGAACCTGGGCCTGGCGTACACCAGCAAACAGTCCTTCGACGACTTCACGTTCAACGCCCAATGGGAGAACCCCAACATCCAGGGCGAATTCGGCCAACAGCCGCCGCCCATGGCGTTCGGGACCGACCGCACCATGACCTTCAAGCTGGACGTCCCGGCCGTCTACTCCGGCGGTTTGACCTGGATGCCGAACCGCTGGATGGTCAACCTGGACGGCCGCTACATTACCTACTCGAGCACCGCTGGGTTCGACGAATCCGGATTCGACGCCACCGGCGCCGTGAAGGGCTTCGGGTGGGAGGACATCTGGGTGTTCGCGACTGGCGTGCAGTTCCAGGCCAGTGAGGCCTGGGCGCTCCGGGGTGGATACAACTACACGGACAACCCGATCCCCGACGCCCAGTCCTTCTTCAACACGGCGGCCCCGGCCATCGTGCAGAATCACCTGACGTTGGGGCTGGGTTGGCAGCATGAAGGTCTGGCCATCGATGCCGGGTACTACCGGGCCTTCGAGAACGAGATCACGGGTCCGGTCTATGGTCCGACAGGACCGGTACCCAGCAGCGCCGTGAGCACGAAGCTGGCCGAGGACTCGTTCCTCCTGCAGTTCAGCTTCTCGCCCGGCAACGACTGAAGGCAGCCCGTCCATGGAGACCCACTACGACGTCCTCGCCATCGGCGCCCACCCGGACGACGTAGAGGTCTTCATGGGCGGCACCGTCGCCAAGCTGGTCGACCGGGGGCACTCGGTGCTCCTGGTCGACCTGTGCGATGGTGAACCCGCCCGACACGCCGAGCCCGGCGCCCGCCGAGCTCAGGCTTTCGAGGCCGCTTCGATCCTCGGTGCGGACCGCGTGATCCTGGACTTCCAGGACCGGATGATCCAGGACACCGTAGCCACGCGACTCGCCGTGGCGGCCTTGATCCGACACCACAAGCCGAGGTGGGTCTTCACGTCCGAGGGGTGCGGGGTCCACCCGGATCACGCCGCAGTCACCGACATCGTCACGGGGGCGGTGTTCTACGCTCGCCTGACCAAGTGGGACCAGGTGCCCGGAGGGGAATCCCTCGAAGAAAGCCCACCCCACGAGATCGATCGCCTCTTCTTCGGCCATTGCCGGATGGAGTCTCCCTGGGAGCGTTTCGACTTCGCCATCGACGTGACGGCGCAGTACGAACGCAAGTTGGCGGCCCTCGGGGTGTATGAATCCGTCTTCAGCGGAGATCAGCTGGAGCTCCTGGACCGATACAGCGCCGAGGACCGGTACGTGGGCAGCCTCGTGAGCGTACGGTATGCCGAGTCGTTCAAGGTGCGGACGCCTCTTCTCTTGAGCGATCCCACGGTCGTGACCAAAGTCCGCTTCGGGTAATCCTCTCCCAGCCTCCGGTTGACGCTCGGGCACCCGCCCGAGTACGCTGGCTGGACCCAGCCCCCTGCCGCTCCAAGCAAGTTGCTCGCGGTCAAGGAGGCCACCCCATGAAGGTCAAGAACCACCGCCTGTTCGACGGTGACACCCAGGTTCGATTCGAGGCCACGCCCAACAAGGGCGGAACGGTCGATCCACGCTACCTGATCATGCACTACACGGCCGGCTCGTCGCTGGCGTCCTCGGTTCGGCACCTACAGCGACCGGACGCACAGGCGTCGGCCCACATCGTCATCGGCCGGGATGGCGAGGTGGTCCAGATGGTCCCGTTCAACCGGGTGGCGTGGCACGCAGGCGTGAGCACCTGGGCGGGGCTCAACGGCCTCAATCGTCACTCGATCGGGATCGAGCTGGACAACTGGGGCAACCTGACGCCGCGGGCCGGAAGTTGGGTCTCGTGGCTGGGTGGCCACGTCGACGTGGACGACATCATGGAGGCCACGCACCGGAACGGAACCCCCACCGGGGGCTGGCAGACCTACACCCGGGTGCAGTTGGACGTCGCCCTGGAGGTGGGTCTGGCGCTGCGGCAGAAGTACGGGTTCGTGGACGTCTTGGGCCACGAAGACATCTCGCCCGGGCGCAAGATCGACCCGGGGCCGGCGTTTCCCCTGGCGTCCGTCCGCTCGATCATCATGGGCCGGTCCGAGGATTCGGACGATCGACACGAAACGACGGTCCACCTGAACGTTCGTCAGGGTCCGGGAACCGAGCACCCCAAGCTCGAGGGAAGCCCGCTGCCTCCGGGGACGCCGGTCGCGATCCTGGCCGACCAGGGACTCTGGCGACAGGTGGACGTCCTGGTGCCCGTCGGGGAGCACCACGACATCAACGGATGGGTGCACGGGCGGTTCCTGAGGCCGGTGGTGGGCGAGGCCGCGTAGGTCAGGACGAGAAGCACCGGGTACTCCACGGACGACCCGGGCACAGGCGGTCTCAGGCATGACCTGCCCGGAGAAGCGGATCCCGTGTTGACCCATCCGTCGAATACATGTATGGTGCATATATGCACGATACCTATAAGCGACCCGGGGCATCATGACGTCTACGCACGCACCGCTCAGCGCCACCGACTTCCACGTCCTCCTGGTTCTTTGCGAGGGCGACCTCTACGGCTACGCGATCAAGAAGGCCGTTGAGGTGCAGTCCGGTGGCGCGGTGGCCCCCGAGATCGGATCCCTGTATCGGGTGCTGGCCCGGCTCATGGCGGAAGGACTCGTCGCCGAGGCGGCTCCGCAGGAAACCGGCGAGACACACCGGGGGCGTGCCCGGAAATACTACGGCATCACGCCGGTGGGCCAGGATCTGGCCCGGGCCGAGGCGGCCCGGCTCAGCCAGGTGGTCGAGCTGGCTCGGGGTCGAGATCTGTTGCCGGGTCGGTCGGGGTCGTGACTGAAAAGCCATGCCGAGAGGGCAGGGGTGGGGGATGAAGAACGGGAATCGGCACGCGCCCGGGACATGGTTGTTCCGACAGGCGCAGAAGACGTTCCCCGCTGCGTTCCGGGATCGGTTCGGACCCTCGATGGTCGCGGACTTCGTCGAGCAGCGGTCAGAGGCGCGCAGGCGCGGACGAGTGGCATCATGGCGCGTCGCGTTGCGGGCTTCGTTCGCCACCGGGGCCGCCGGGATCGCCGAGCGGTTCAGGCCTTCCGAACGCGGCGTCGCACACCCCAATCCTCCTGCTGTCGCCCGCCTAGGAGGAGCACATCCCATGGAGCTGTTCTCGCAGGACCTTCGATTCGCCGTTCGCAGCCTTTGGCGCCGACCGGCGTTCACCGCGGTGGCGGTGGCGACGCTGGCGCTGGGGATCGGGGCCAACACGGCCATCTTCAGCGTCATCGACGGCGTGCTGCTGGAGCCGCTGGAGTATCCGGATCCCGACGGCCTGTTGGCTCTGTGGCAACACGACTCGGACCGGCCGGCCAGTCGGGGGGTGCTTTCCCAGCCCAACATCGAAGACGTCGCTGCCCTCGACGGCTTTCGCACCATGGTCGGGTACCGGTCGGGCTCCACCACGCTGACGGGGATGGGCGAAGCCGAACTGGTCTCCATCGGGCGCACGACCGACGGGCTTCTGGAGACCTTCCGGCTCGAGCCGGTGTTGGGCCGGGACCTGAGGGCAGAGGAGAACAGCCCAGACGCCGCCTGGGTGGCAGTGATCGGGTACGGATTCTGGCAGGAACGATTCGGTGGCGAGGCCGACGTGATCGGACGGACGATTCAGGTCCGTGGCGAGACCCACGAGATCGTGGGCGTGGCGCCGGCCGGCTTCGACTTCCCGGGGGGCGCCCAGATCTGGTATCCGTGGCGCATGGACCCGGAGGGGTGCGCCCGTGGGTGCAACACGCTCCACGCGATCGGGCGGCTCGGGGACGGCGTCAGCCTGGAGCAGGCCCGGGCCGAGCTGGACGCCCTCGGACCGAGACTCGAGGCCGACTATCCGGACTCCAATCACGATCAGCGCTTTCGCGTGCTGCCCCTGGTGGAGGACGTCACGGGCGACGTGCGTGGGGGGCTGTGGATGATGCTCGGCGCGGTGGCGGTGGTGCTTCTCATCGCATGCGCCAACGTCGCCAACCTGCTCCTGGTACGGGGGGCAACCCGACAGGGCGAGGTCGCGGTCCGGGCCGCCCTCGGCGCCAGTCGACGTCGGCTCGCCTCACAAGTCATGCTGGAGAGCGTGGTGCTAGCGGTCCTCGGCGGAGTGCTGGGACTCGCGGTCGCCGCCGGGGCGGTGGCCCTGTTGCAGCAGGTGTCGCCAGGCACGATCCCCCGCATCGACCAGGTCGGTCTGGACGGCACCGTCCTGCTGTTCACGGGCGTCGCCGTGGTGCTGGTCGCCGTGGTCTTCGGCCTCAGCCCTGCTTACCACATCAGCCGAGCCCCGGTGGCGGCGGTACTCGCGCGTTCCGGCGGTAGGGGCCGGGGGCGGGGCGGGGACGCCAGGTCCCGGGCGGCGCTTCTGGCGGCCGAGGTCGGGCTGAGCGTGGTGCTGCTGGTGGGTGCCGGACTGCTGTTGCGGACGTTCGCGCAGATGTACGAGGTGGAGCTGGGATACGAGACGGAGGAGATCTTCCGCTTCACGCTCGTGCTCCCGGAATCCGGGTATCCGGAGCTCGCGGACATCGCCGGGTTCTACGGGCGTCTGGAAGAGGGGATCGCCGCCATCCCGGGGATTGCCGCCGTCGGCTCGTCGTTCGGGCCCCCCCTGGGGCGGGGCAACATCACCGGTCAGTTGCTTCTGGATGGCCAGCCCGAGCCGCCTCCTGGAGACGAGCGCTACGGGTCGCTCAAGCCCGTCTCGCCTGGCTACCTGGAAACCATGCGGATTCCCATCCTGCAGGGTCGGGGCATCGAATCCGAAGATCGGGCCGACGCCATGGCGGTGGCGGTGGTGAACGAGACCGTGGTCCGGGAGAACTTCCCGGACGACCCCCTGGGGCAACGCATCGAGATCACCGCCGATCTGGGTCACGGGAGCCCGATCTACACCATCGTCGGCGTGGTGCCGGACATCCGTTCCCGATCCATCACCGGTGATCCCGTGCCCGAGGTGTACGTGGCCCATGCCCAGATCGGCGCCGGCTTCCAGACCGTGACCGTCCGGGGCCGGGGCGGCGTGACCGGGCTGGTCGGACCGGTTCGCCAGCTGGTGCGGGACATGGACCCCAATCTGGCCGTGCGCGGTGTGGAGACCATGACCGAGGCGATCCGCCGCCAGGTCGCGCCGACCCGCTTCTACCTGGTGTTGATCGCGGTCTTCGCGGGTTTGGCGCTGGTGCTGGCCGCCGTGGGGCTCTACGGCGTGGTCAGCTACCTGGTCTCGCAACGCACCCGGGAGATCGGTGTTCGCATGGCACTGGGGGCCGGAGGCTCCGGTATCATGCGCCTGGTCGTGGCCGAGGGACTCAGGCCCGCACTCTGGGGCCTGGCGCTCGGAGTGCTGTTCAGCCTCGCCGGCGCCCGGGTCGTGGAGGGCCTGCTGTTCGGCGTGGCGCCTCGGGATCCGCTGGTGTTCGCGGGCGTGCCGATCGTGCTGTTGGCGGTGGTGGTGCTGGCGTCGCTCCTGCCGGCGAGGCGCGCCAGCCGGGTGGATCCGGTGACGGCGCTGCGGGCGGAGTAGGGGGGCGGCGGACGCCACCGACCCCCCGGAGCCAGAGCCAGCGGGGGGTCGTTCGGCGGCGGAACCCGCCGCTGACGTGCGCGTCCGGTCAGGCGATCGTGCCGAACGGATCCTCGAGGCTCGGGCTCTGGGGGGTCATCAATGCCGCCCCGTCCGCCGTGACGTACATGTCGTCCTCGAGGCGCATGCCGAACTCCCCGGGAATGTAGATGCCGGGTTCGTCGCTGAAGGTCATGCCCGGCTCCAGCAGCATCGTGTTGCCCTTGACCAGGTAGGGCCACTCGTGGCCGTCCATGCCCATGCCGTGCCCCACCCGGTGGGTGAAGTAGGTGTATCCGGGGCCGTAGCCCGCGTCCACGATGACCTTGCGGGCCGCCGCGTCCACGTCCTCCGCGGGCACGCCCGGGCCGCACGCGTGTAGCGCCGCCGTCTGGGCCTCGAGCTCGATGGCGAAGACGTCCTTCATCTTCTGTGTTGGAGCACCCAGGGTGAAGGTGCGGGTGATGTCCGAGCGATAGCCTTCGACGCTACAGCCGCCGTCGATCATGATGATCGAGCCTTCGCGGATCGTCTGCGGTGTGGCGGACCCATGGGGCAAGGCGCTGTACTGATCCGTCTGCACGCTGGCGTAGCCGCTGGTCCCCTGGACCTCATGGGCCTGGGACACGAGCCTGCCGAAGTCCCTCTGGGTCATGCCCTCTTCCATGGACAGGTAGGCGGCCTCGTACGCGGCCAACGTGATCTCGGAGGCCAGCTTCATCAGGTCGAGCTCGTGCTCGTCCTTGACCATCCGGCAGCCCGCCGTAACCGGCGTGCCGTCCTCCAGCTGGATGGCGGGGGCGTACTTGGCGACGCCATGGCTGAACCGGAACTGCACCGTCTCCTCGACACCCATGACACCCGTGGCCACGCCCACGTCCCGCAGCCCCTGGGCCACGAGGGTGAACGGATTCTCGTCCTCCTCCCAGGTCAGGACCGTGCCTCCGCCGAAGGGCCCATTGGCCAGCTGCTCCCGGGCCCGCTCCTCTTCGAAGGCTGGACAGACGACGAACGGGTCGCCGTTGGCGGGAACGATCAGTGTGAGCAGTCGCTCGCTCGTTCCCCAGCGGATTCCGGAGAAGTACATGAGAGACGTGCCGCCCGTGAGCATCAGGGCGTTGTGGCCGTTCTCCGTCATCAGACGACGGGCCTTCTCGATCCGCCCCCGTCTCTCGTCCACGGAAATCGGCGTGGCCCGGTCGGTCTGATCGCTCAGCGCCGCGATTGCCGGGGGCAGGTCGGAGTCCGCGCCGTCCTGGGCGGGAAGGTCCGCCTGGCAGGCGGTGCCCACCAACGCGGTGGAAGAGACTCCGAGGAAATGACGTCGTGACAGCATGGGGCTCACTCTTCGGTTCCGGTCCGGATCGCTGGAAAAGGAACCCGCATCATAGGGTCCGGCGTGGGGTCGCGACACCGCCCGGGGCCCGCCTTATCGGGTCGGATTGAAGTCTCCAGCGACCGATTTCGTAGCGGGGACGCACGGAACGCCACAAGATTGGGGCTGTGGCCGGAACCCAACTGCCGGGGTCCGGCGCCGCTCGCACAGCGGGGAGGAGTAGATAGATGGCCGGCAAACTGTCCAATAGCTTCGAACTGGTGAAGGCCAGCGCAGGCGTCCTACAGGCCGACAAGGAGCTCCTGGTCTTTCCGGCGCTGGCTGGCGTTTCATCGATCCTGGCGATCGCAACCTTCGTCGTACCGGCGTGGTGGCTGGGCCTGCTGGAGCTGATGACCGATCAGCAGTGGCTCGGATACGTGTTCATGTTCGGGCTGTACCTGGTCCTCTACAGCGTCGGGTTCTTCTTCAACGCGGCCCTGGTGGGAGCGGCGCTCATTCGCCTCGACGGAGGCAACCCCACGTTGGCCGACGGCCTGAACATCGCCATCTCCAAGCTCCCCCACATCATCGGCTACGCCGCCATCTCGGCGACGGTGGGCATGATCCTGCGCACGCTGTCCGAACGACTGGGGGTGCTGAGTCAGATCGTCGTGGGTCTGATCGGCATGGCGTGGAACCTGGCCACGTTCCTCGTGGTGCCCGTCCTGGTGACCCGGGACGTGGGGCCCACGGACGCGATCAAGGAGAGCGCCACGCTGTTCAAGAAGACGTGGGGCGAACAGGTCGTCGGCAACATGGGCATCGGATTGGCCTTCTTCGTCATGTTCACCTCGTTCGCCGTGGTGAGTGCCGGCCTGTTCTTCCTCGTCGGGACCTTCGTGCCGGTTGCGATCCTGCCCCTGGTGGTCGTGGTGGTGGCAGGCTTCCTGTTCCTGATGCTCGCGGCGTCCGCGATGAGCGGCATCTACGCGTCCGCGCTGTACCGATTCGCCACGACCGGCGAGACCAGCGGACCGTTCGATGCCCAGCTGCTGTCGAGGGCGTTCCGACCGAAGGGCTGAGCGCCGCCAGTCCCGCCCCGGCCGCGGTCAAGGATGGCTGCCGGTGGGGCCCCGTCCCGGTCTCGGCAACGTCCGGCGGCGTGCGACGTATGACATGGGGCGTAAGGTACAGGTGGGGTTGAGCTTCCGTGTGTCGTCGCGCGCCCGGGGAGGGTCCGCTGGCACGTCGGTGTGAACGGGTGGCGCGTCGTCCGTTCAGTCGCGATACTTCACGTGTCTCCATCAGCGGCCCGGCTGTTGTCCGGTCCGCTTTGTTCGCAATTCAAGAACCCGCGGCGTGGTCCCCATGGCCCCCGCGTCGACCCGTCGAAAAGGGGATTCGTATGCGCTTCGCCCGTCTGCTTCTGGCAGTGGCTCTTCCAGTCTTC
>CAJIAX010000069.1_pt1 | contig 38242 bp, 30 predicted proteins | sample 9199251 | NCBI WGS metagenome assembly CAJIAX01 (sample SAMEA7708287, study PRJEB35096) | sediment metagenome | biome: marine neritic benthic zone biome [ENVO:01000025]; feature: sediment [ENVO:00002007]; material: shallow marine sediment [ENVO:03000034] sea grass bed [ENVO_01000059] ... | reverse complement strand
CCTCCACCACCGGACCGCCCCGGCGAATCGTGGCCGTGGGAGGCCTGGGACTGGTGCCGTCCATCTACATCCTCGTCGCCGCTCTGACGGGCGCGGCGTTCATCCGGTACGCCCGGTGGGATCTCCAGTTTACGGGTCGATTCTGGAGTCCCGAGACGGGGTTTTTCATGGGATCGGAGTGGTGGGTGATCGGGGCGTACGAGGCTGTTCCGATCATCACGATCTCGCTCGCCGTCCTGCTCCTGGGTCTGCTGGGCATGGCCCTGTTCCGGAAGCAGACCTTCGGTCCGTTCACGACCCGCGTCCTGTTATTCCTGATCGCGGGGCTGGCCGCTGGCCCGGGACTCGTGGTCAACTCGCTGTTCAAGGACAACTGGGGACGTCCCCGCCCCCGAGACGTGACCCAGTTCGGGGGCTCGATGGACTTCATGCCGGCCCTCGTTCCCGGCGGCGCATGCGAGCGAAACTGCTCGTTCGTGGCCGGTCATCCGTCCACGATCTTCTGGCTCGCGGCTTTTGGTTTCCTGCTCGTGGGCGGGAAGCGCTACGCCGTGTTCACCGCGGCGGCCCTTGCCGGATTCGTGGTCGGGTTGGGGCGGGTGCTTCAGGGCGGTCACTTCCTGAGCGACGTGATCTTCTCCTGGGTGTTCACCTTCGGCACCGTCTACATTCTGGCCAGGTGGGTCTTCCGCATTCCCCCCCTGTACGGGAGCGAGTAGATGGCCGACGCCGGGGGTTGTCGTGTGACCGGGAGCTAGCCGGAGCGATCAGGCACCCGGGCCGGGGCCGGATGCGTGCCCGGGCCGGCGCCGCAGACCCTATTCCCCCTGACCACGCCGGCGGCTCTCTTCACCCGGCCGGCGGAGCTCACCCTCGTCGTCCTCCTCGAACTCCTCTTCCAGGAGCCGGAAGCTCTCGATGAGCTCGGGGTCGTTCTCCGTTCCCAGGACGCGGCCGGCCACGTATTCGCCCAGAACCGGGCCTTGCTTGAAGGACTCGGCCGAACCGCCCCCCGCGAGCCATCCGTTGTCGTAGTCCGGGTGGTAGTCGATGATGAAGTTCCGGGACACGGAGCTGGCGTAGTGGCAGGCACGGGTCTCGTTGATCCCTCGATCGGCCAACTCGGGGAAGTACATGCCCAGGATCTCCCGGGGCCGCTCCTCGGACTCCTTGGTCACGGTGCGATCGCTGGTGTCGGGGTCGTCGCCCTGGCTCCCGCTGGCCCGGACCCGAAAGCCCCTGGCGTCCACCGGCAGAACCGGCCAACCCGTACAGCCCGGTACGTTGTAGCTGGGCAGGTTCGGCACCCGGTAGCGCTCGTCCCCCGAAGGGGTGGAGAAGTAGAAGACGTGTCCGAGCGTGCGCATGCTCAGGCGCGTCGCCATCAGGTCGGGAAAGAACTTCGGAAACCAGGGGCCCAGGGCGAACACGAAGGTGTTTGCGCTCAGGCGGTCCGTGCCGTCGACCGTCACGTCCGAGATCGTGCGTCCGTCCACGTCGCCCACGGCAGCTTTCCCGACGACGATCCTGCCGCCCTCCAGCTGAAAGACCCTGGCGACGGACTCGATGGCGCGCCGAGCCCGGACCACTCCGGCATCGGGCTCGTACAGTCCGACGGTGATCTCGGGGGTCTGGATGACGGGCCACCGGTACCGAATCTCTTCTGGCGTGAGGATCTCGTAGGGATGCCCCATGGTGTCCCAGTTGATCACCGTCTCTTCCAGGAACGGCGTCATCTCGTCCCGCATGATGATGTCGCCGGTCGTGAAGAAGAGAGGCTCGAGGGCGTCGGTGCTGTGCTCCTCGTCCCACGCCTTCCACTTCTCGATGGCCCGGGCGGCCCACTGCCCCCAGAGGAGGCCGTGGGGGCGGTCCCCGTAGCTGGTCCGCACTCCTCGGGTCTCGCCCCCTGACGCGGAGCGGGAGTTCGCGGGCCCGTACTGGTCCACCACCGTGACCCGGGCGCCCATGCGCTGCAGGTTCAGCGCCGTCCACATCCCGAAGTTGCCGGCTCCGACGACCACGACGTCGGGCGTCTGCCCGAGGTGCACGGCCGGCGCCCGCCGGGCTCCAGCCTCGACCTGGGCGCCTTGCGCCGTCTGCCCGGTGAGGGCGAGGCCCGCCCCCGCCGTGGCGACCCTCAGGAAGTCCCTGCGATCGATGCTCACGTCGCCGCGCCTAGTTGGAGATCGGGGCGAGGCTGTGGACCTCCAGGGCAGCGGCGTCGGGCGGCATGTCCTCGTCACCGGCCTCGAAGCCGTTCAGTTCGAGAATGTAGGCCACGACGTCGGCGTACTCGCTGGGCGCGAGACCGCCGGGACTACTCTCCGGCATGGTCTCGGCAATCAGCTCGTACAGGTCCCCCACCGTCTGCCGTCGCCACGCGAACTGGAAGTTGCGATCGCTCATCTCGCTGGCGTAGTGGCACTCCGAGCAGATGTCGGAAAAGAGCGTGCTGCCCCGATCGACCTGGGCTTGAGAGAAGAACCCGCCACCAGCTTCGGCGGGCGGGGGAGCGTCCGGGGTTTCGACGGGCGCCGCCGGCGCGTCGTCCTGGACAGTGGGAGGCGCCGGATCGGAGCTCCCCCCTCCGGAGGCGCAGGCGGTTGCGAAGAGAGTCAGAACGGACCAGACGGATACTCGCGTGCGGACGTGCATGGCCTACCGGGCTCGTGGTGTCTAGGGATGGGAGCGTAGGAGCCTATAGGGAGGCACGGAGTCGTGGCAAGGTCAGGACTCGTCCTCGGCCCGCAGCTCCACGCTCACGGCCCCCGCCACGTCGAAGCGGACCGTCACGTGCCAGGGGCGACAGCAGACCGCGCAGTCCTCGACGTAGTCCTGTCGAGCACCCCCACCGGGGTCCACGAAGATCTCCCCATGCTCGCCGCAATACGGGCAGTAGACGTCCGCGAGAGCATCCGCCGTGCCGTCGCCCAGGGGAAAGGCGTCGTCGAGGGGATCGTGCCCTTCCGTCATTCCCGCCTCCGATGGCGCCTGGTTCGCGCGGACCGGGGCCCGCGACTTGACCGGTGGGTGCGGCCGGGAGAGTCTTTGCCCACAGTGCTATCCACCGAGAATACACGTTCGAACCGGCATACCTCCATGGTTTTCTGCGCCCCCCCGGCACACCCGCCTCGCCGGCAGCCGACCGTGGTGGGTCGCGACCGCCTCCGATGAGGCTCCTTCAGGGCCGGTGGGCGGGACGCCAATTGACGTCACCGGGCAAGACGGTGAGGCCCACGGCGGAGGAGGTTCGCGGCGGCGCCCTGGACTCCCTGGCTCCGGACCTCGAGGGCGCCCGGGTCCTGGATCTGTTCGCCGGATCCGGGGCGCTGGGCCTTGAGGCCCTGTCCCGGGGCGCGTCGCGGGCGGACTTCGTGGAGAACGGTACCGCGGCGCTCCACGCTCTCAAGGCCAACCTGGCGCGCTTCCGTCTCGGCCGCCGGGCCCGGCTGTTCAAGCGGGACGCGATCCCCTTCGTCGACCGACTGCCGGCCGCGGCGTACGACGTGGCATTCGCGGACCCACCCTACGGCTCTCTGAAGCTCGACCGGATCGTCGCCCGTTGGCTCGAATGTCCGTTCAGCACGATCCTGTGCGTGGAGCACGAGAAGACCCACCGGCTGCCCGGCCGGGCCACCACGTTGAGGTTCGGGCCGACCAGTGTACGGATCTATCGGGCCGTCGCCGAAGAGAACACCGAGGGCGACCCCCTTGCCCCTGGCACGTCCTGATCCGAACGTTCGCGTCCACCGCACACCGCTTCCGGGGAAACCGATCATGTTCCGACCGTTCGCCGACCACGCCCGAGCCACGGCCCCGGGTCCGAACAACCGCCGTGTCCGTTCCACCGTCGTCGGACGATGGACCCCGGGCTTCCTCATGGGATGTCTCCTGGTGCCCCTGTCGTTCGCCGGGCCGGCCGCGCTCCTGGCCCAGGACGGACTCGCTCCCCTCGAGAGCAGGATCGTGTCGAACGTCGACGCGAACAACGCCGAAGCCATGGCGCTGCTGCAGCGGGTCGTGAACATCAACAGCGGCACGATGAACTTCGACGGCGTCCGGGAGGTCGGGGCAGTGTTCCGGGAAGAGCTCGATGCGCTCGGCTTCGAGACCGAGTGGATCGACGGGGCTCCGTTCGAGCGTGCCGGACACCTGGTCGCCCGGCGGGACGGCCAGGGACCGAGGCTCCTGCTGATCGGCCATCTGGACACCGTATTCGAGCCGGACAGTCCCTTCCAGACCTGGCAACCCGTGGACGACGACGAAGCCCTGGGGCCGGGTGCCGTGGACATGAAGGGGGGCGACGTGATCATCATCTACGCCCTCCGGGCCCTGGCCGAAGCGGGCGTCCTCGACGACATGAGCGTGACGGTCGTCATGACGGGCGACGAGGAGAAGTCGGGCCGGCCCCTGGATCTGGCACGAGCCGCCCTGGTGGAGGCGGCCGAAGAGGCGGACATCGCCGTGGCCTTCGAAAACGGAGACGGCAATCCCCGCACGGCCGTGGTGGCGAGGCGAGGCTCGTCGAGCTGGCGACTGGAGGTCTCGGGATACCGTGCCCACTCCTCCCAGGTCTTCCAGCCCGAGGTGGGGGCCGGCGCCATCTACGAGGCCGCCCGGATCCTGACGGGCTTCTATGAGGGCCTGGCCCATTTCGAGAACCTGACGTTCAACCCGGGGGTGATCCTCGGGGGCACCGACATCAGCTTCGACAGCGAGCAGGCCCGGGGCACGGCGTTCGGCAAGAACAACGTCACCGCTCAGATGGCCGTGGTCACCGGTGACCTGCGGGCGGTCTCCATGGATCAGTACGAGGCGGCGAAGGCCGCCATGCGCGATGTGGTCGAGGCCCACCTGCCGGTCACCGACGCCGAGTTGACGTTCTCGGACGGCTACCCGCCTCTGGCCCCGGCGGAAGGCAACTACCGCCTTCTGGCCAAGTACGACCAGGTGAGTCGAGACCTGGGCCTCGGCCCGGTCGAAGCGGTCAACCCGCGCAACGCCGGAGCCGCCGACGTGTCGTTCACGGCCGGGCTGGTGGACATGGCCCTGGACGGCATCGGCATGATGGGAGCGAACGACCATTCTCCCAACGAGACGGCGCTGTTGCCCACGCTCCAATCCCAGACGCAGCGGGCGGCGGTGCTGCTGTATCGGCTGACTCGCCGGGACGCCACCGACTGACGGCCGGACGATCTACGGAGGAGTCGCCTCGGCCGCTTCGCCGACGAACCACTCGAAAGCGCCTCGAGCCACCTCAGGCGTGATCTCGTGCAGGCCGTCGAATTCCTCGTAGATCACGTCATATCCGGCGTCCTGGAGCTCGGTCACGAGCCGGCGGCTCGTGACGTCGATGGGAAGGATTCCGTCCCGGATTCCGTGGGACACATAGATGAGGGGTGAGCCGTGGGGCTCGACCGGAGCCATGAACCCGGGCGACCAGGCGATCAGGTGGGTGAACAGGTCGCCGTTGGCCAGCCCCAGCGTCAGGGCATACGAAGCCCCATCGCTGAATCCGCTCAACGCCACGCGATTCCGATCGACGGCCACGTGGCTGAACACCACCTCGAGCGCATCGTCGATGAAGTCCACGTCCGGTCCGAAGCCGCCGAGCACCACGTCCCAGGTCGCCCCCCTGGAATCGGGCGCCATCAGTACCATGCCCAGGCTGTCGGCGTACTTGATGGCGCCGTCGAAGTTGCGAGCGTTGCCGGTCGCGCCGTGGAGCATGACCACCATCGGTGCAGCCTCGCCTTCCTCCAGGCCCGGGGGGATATAGAACCAGCCGTCCCGGCCGACCCAGAGGTCGAGGCGATAGCGCCCGTTCGGAAAGACGTCCGTGGGCGTGGAGGGACGGGCGGTCAGGCGAGCCTCCTCGTCCGCGACCGGCGGGCCCGGGTCCGGTTCCGTGACACAGGCCAGGGGCGTGAGAGCCGCGACGAGAATCGCGGCCCTCTTGGCCGCACCCGCGATGTGATGGCTCTGGAGCATGGTTTCCTTCGAGCTGGTTCGTGATCCGACTTCCCCATGTACGCGCCTGGACCGTCCGGACTACACCCGGGCCGCGCTTCAGCGCTGAGGGCCCACCGCGTGTCCTATCGGTGTCCCGGGTGGCCGGAACCCGTCGCCCCGCACCCTGCGTTGGAGACCCAACACATGTTCGAGACCCTTCGAGGCACCGCCGCCGCGGCCCTGTTCGCCGCGGCCCTGACCAGCGGATCCGCCATGGCACAGGCGCTGGATTTCCCCGTCGACACCGCCATCACGAGCCAGCACACGGTGACGATCGGCGGCCAGCAGGTCCCCTACAGCACCACCATCGGCACCCAGCCCGTCTGGGGGGACGATGGCGAAGTCACCGCTACCATGTTCTACACCTACTACCAGCGCACGGACGTGCAGGACCACACGAACCGGCCCCTGCTGATCTCGTTCAACGGCGGTCCGGGCTCGGGCTCGCTGTGGATGCACATCGGGTATACGGGGCCGGTCCAGCTGATCATCGACGACGAGGGGTTTCCGGTCCAGCCGTTCGGCGTCCGGGACAACCCGAGCTCCATTCTCGACGTCGGTGACATCGTCTTCGTGAACCCGGTCAACGTCGGGTTCAGCCGGATCGTGGGCGACGCGGACCGGAGCCAGTTCTTCGGCGTCAACGAGGACATCGAGTACCTGGCCCGCTGGATCGACGCCTTCGTGTCCCGGAACGACCGTTGGACGTCGCCCAAGTTCCTCATCGGCGAGAGCTACGGCACCACCCGTGTGGCCGGCCTGGCCGCCCGGCTCCAGAACGCCCACTGGATGTACCTCAACGGTGTCATCCTGGTGTCGCCCACGGGCCTGGGCGTCGACCGCCAGGGGCCGGTGGACCAAGCCCTGGGGCTACCCAACTACACGGCAACGGCCTGGTACCACGATGCCCTCGAGCCCGGGCTGCAACAGCGCGATCTGGAAGACCTCCTGCCCGAGGTCGAGGAGTTCACGGTCGAGGAGTACATCCCGGCGCTGGTGCGGGCCGGGTCGCTGACGCCGGAAGGGCGGCAGCAGATCGCGGCCCAGGTGGCTCGGTATTCGGGCCTGTCCGAGCAATTCGTTCTGGACTACAGCCTGGCCCCCGACGTGGGCGTGTTCCGGAAGGAGCTGCTCAGGGACCAGGGCCTGACCGTCGGGCGGCTGGACGCCCGGTATCGGGGGGTGGACCGTGAGAACGCCGGCGAGACCTACGACACGGATCCGGCTCTGAGCGCCTGGAATCAGGCGTTCGCCCCGGCGATCAACCACTACCTCCGGGACATCCTGGGCTGGGAGACGGACCAGCAGTACTACCTGTTCGGGCCCGTTCGGCCCTGGAACCGGGACGGCGACGAGACGGGCCGTCAGCTCCAGGCCGCCATGTCCCAGAACCCCTTCCTCAAGATCTTCGTGCAAGCCGGGTACTACGACGGCGGCACGGACTACTTCAGCGCCAAATACACCATGTGGAACATGGACCCCAGCGGCCGGCTCCAGGACCGGATGCGGTTCAAGGCCTACCGGAGCGGCCACATGATGTACCTGCGGGCCGAAGACATCGTCACATCGAACCAGGACATCCGGGATTTCATCGCCTGGGCGATGGAGGCCACGGAAGGTCCGGCGAAGAACTAGGTGAACGCGGCTCACCGCCTTGGAGTCGGCCAGGAGCGGCCAGGCCCCGTGAGTGCCGGACGTGCCGCCCCAGCGCCCACGAGGCGTCGTCGGTGAACCGGAACCCTCGCATCGCCCTGGCGGCTGTGGCCCTGACGGTCGCGGCCGCCTGCGGCGAGGGACCCGCCCCGGACCCGTCCGTCGTTCGGCTGGGCGCCGACGTGGACGCCGGCACGCTGGACCCCCGGCTGATGCGCAACACGACGGCCTACCGGGCCAACAACCTCCTGTACGACGGCCTGGTCCAGCTCGGACCCGAGGGCGAGCCTGGCCCTGGGCTCGCCCACCGTTGGGAGAATCCCGAGCCCACGGTGTGGCTGTTCCATCTGCGCCCGGGCGTGGCGTTCCACGACGGCTCCACCCTGGGCGCCGGGGACGTCGTGTTCACGCTGGAGTCTATTCTGGATCCCGCCACCGGCTCGCCGGCCAGGGCGCTCCTCATGCCGATCGCGGACGTCTCCGAGGTCGATTCGCTCACGGTCCGGCTCGACCTGAGCGAGCCCTACGCACCCCTGCTCCGCTACCTCGACGTGGGCATCGTGCCCCGAGCCTACGTGGCGGCGGGAGGCGCTCCGTCGGTGGCCCCGATCGGCACCGGACCGATGCGCCTCGCGGCGTGGGACCGGGGATCACGGATCCGCTTGGAGGCGAATCCGGACTACTGGGGCGGCGCGCCGGATGTGGAGCGGTTCGAGTTCGTCGTCGTCCCGGACAATACCGCCCGGGCCCAGGCCCTCGAGGCCGGAGACCTGGACATCGTGCAGTCGCCTCTGTCGCCCCGGGACATCGCACGGCTTTCGAGCGATCCCGATGTCCAGGGAACGATTCTGGACGGCCTGGCCGTGACCTACCTCAACATGAACGTCCGGTCGGGCCTCCTGGCCGACCCTGCCATGCGCCGAGCTCTGGCCATGCTCGTCGACCGGACCACTGTGGTGGACGTGATCTACGAAGGCGTCGACCGAGTCGCCACGTCGATCCTGCTGCCTTCCTTCCAGGCATACGACCCCGAGATCCAGCAACCCGACTTCGACCCGGAGACGGCCCGGCTCGCCCTTTCTGAGCTCGGCTGGTCCGATACCGACGGCGACGGAGTGCTGGACCGGGACGGCCAGCCGCTGGTGCTCGAATTGAGCACCCACAGCGAGGATCCCAACCGCATCCAGGCGCTGGAGTACATCCAGTCCACCCTGCGGGAGCACGGCGTCGACGCCCGGGTGGCGATCTCCGACTGGCCCTCATTCTTCGCTCGGGTCCAGGCGGGACGCCACGAGATCGCCTTGCTGGGATGGACCCAGCTGGTGGATCCCGACCGGCTCATGTACGGCCAGCTGACGACCGGGGGTGGGTTGAACTACGGCGGGTATTCCGACGACCGGGTCGACGCCCTGCTGCGGCAAGGACGGTCGGCCACGGACCCGGGCACCCGGACGGCGGCCTACCAGGAAGCGGCCCGGATCATCTCTCGGGACTTGCCTTTCCTGGTCCTCTCCTATCAGTCCTATCAGATATTCCACGCCCCTCACGTACACCTGGTGCCCGATGTGCGAGGCATGATGCGGAGCGCCATCGGGCTCTGACGGTCGGAGGTACGGGGCCGGCATTCACCCAGGACGGGACGGAGTCCGTGACCCCGAGCCAAGGCTAGTGTACCGTCACCGGAGTCCTCAGCCCATTCGACGGCAACCGGCAACGGCACGCTAGTGCTGTCCTACGCCGCCCGGCGCGTGGCGTTGTTCGTGCCCATGCTGCTCGGCATCGTCGTCGTCACGTTCGGATTGGTGACCCTCCTGCCCGGAGACGCGGCCGTCGTCCTGCTCGGACAGGACGCGAGCGCCCAGGCCGTCGAGCAGCTCCGGGACCTGCTCAGGCTCGACGATGCCTGGTACCGCCGCCTCGGCGCATACCTGGTCGATCTGACCCGGGGCGATCTGGGCACCTCGATCTTCCAGTCCAGGCCTGTCGCGGACGTGATCGGGGACCGACTGGGCGCCACCGTGGAGCTGGCCTTCGTGGCGCTCCTCGTCGCCGTGGCGCTGGGCGTGGGCCTGGGCGTGTGGGCGGCGCTGAGGCGGGGATCCCTCGTGGACCGGGGCGTACTGGCGTTCTCGCGCCTGGGCGTATCCGTCCCCGTGTTCTGGTTGGGTATCCTGCTGATGCTCCTGTTCGCGGTCCAGCTGGGGTGGCTGCCCAGCATCGGCCGGGGACCGGCCCTGGTGCCCGCGCTGGGTCTGGCCCTCGCCGGCCGTCCCGGTGCCCTGGTCGACAGCCTGACCCACCTGGCGTTGCCGGCCCTGACGCTGGGGGTGAGCGGGGCGGCGGTGCTGAGCCGCCTGACCCGGGCGTCCATGCTGGACACGCTGGAGCAGGACTTCATCCGGACCGCCCGGTCCAAGGGGCTGTCCGGGGGTCGTGTCGTCTGGGTCCATGCGTTCAAGAACGCTCTGTTGCCCATCCTGAGCCTGGTGGGCCTGCGCTTCGGCGCCCTGCTGGGGGGGGCTGTGCTCACCGAAGGCATCTTCGGGTGGCCGGGTATGGGACAGCTGGCGGTCACGGCGATCTCCCAGCGCGATCTCCCGCTGGTCCAGGGGGTCGTGCTCACGTTCGCCCTGCTGTTCGCCCTCGTGAACCTGGCGGTCGACCTGCTCTACGCGGTGGTCGACCCCAGGGTGCGGCTGGAATGAGCGCGCGCAGCGAAACGGCCTCGGGGGAGCGGGCCCTCTACGTGGGCGGCGGGCTGGTGGCGGCCCTCGGGCTGTTCGCGATCCTGGGGCCGATCCTGTCTCCGTACGATCTCGAGGCCACGGACATGGCCCGCAGGTTCGCCCTGCCGAGCGCGGACCACTGGCTCGGCACCGACAACTTCGGCCGTGACCTGTGGGTGCGCCTGGCCGCCGGCGCCCGGGTCTCGGTCACCATCGCCCTGGTCTCGGTTGGCCTCGCCGCCGTCGTCGGTACCCTGGTCGGGTTGGCGGCCGGCTATTACGGCGGGTGGTTCGACCTGGTGGCCATGCGCGTGGTGGACGTGTTCCTCGGGTTCCCTCCGATCGTCCTGGCCATGGCCCTGGTCGCGGGCTTGGGGCCGGGGGTGCTGAACCTGACCCTGGCCCTGGCGGCGGTATTCTGGACCGAGTACGCCCGGGTAGTCCGTTCGCTGACGTTGACCCAACGCGAGGCCGAATACGTCGTGGCAGCCCGAGCCCTCGGCGCATCCGGGCAACGCATCCTGCTTCGTGAAATCCTCCCCAACGTCATCGGGCCGATCATCGTGTTGGCCACACTCGGACTCGGCACGGCGGTCATCGCGGAGTCGGGACTGAGCTTCCTGGGCCTGGGCGTGGCCCCTCCCACGCCGAGCTGGGGGTGGACGCTGGCCTACGGCGCTCGGACACTCCGGTCGGACCCGTGGCTCTCGACAGCAGCCGGCCTGGCCATCATGCTCACCGTATTGAGCTTCAACGTCCTGGGCGAAGGGCTTCGGGCTCGCCTCGACCCGAGAGGTGCGAGCCGCGTGGACCGCTCCCTCGTCGAGGAAAAGGAAACCAACGTATGAGCAACCGCCACGTCCTCCGCGTCGAACCGTTCACCGTCATGGCCGACGGAACCGAGGCCGCGCTCCACATCCACGAGCTGACGGGCGAAGGGGATGGACCCACGGTCGGGATCTCGGCGGCGATCCATGGGAACGAGAACACCAGCGCCCAGATCGTGCGGGCGCTCTTTCCGATTCTCCAGGCCACCACGCTCCGGGGCCGGGTGCTGCTTCTGCCTGTGGCCAACCCCAGGGCCATGGCGGTCAACCACCGCTTCACCCCCATCGACGAGCTCAACCTGAACCGTCAGTTCCCTGGCGCGCCGAACGGTTGGCATACGGACCAGCTGGCCCACGCCATCACCAGCCTCTTTCTCGAGCGCATCGACGCGCATATCGACCTCCACGCCGGGACGGACCGGCCGACCGTGGACTACGTGTACATCCTGAATAACGAGGCACTGTCTCGTTCGTTCGGCTCCAGCGTGCTCTACCGGCCAACGTCCGGCGCCACCGGAACCACGTTCACCGGAACGACCAAGGACGTAACCATCGACCGCCTCGGCATTCCTTCCGCCGTGATCGAGCTGGGCGGCGGCATCGTGGACCAGACACCGTTCGTCGAGCGGGGCGTGGCCGGCGTGCTGAACATGCTCCGGACCCTGGGTACTTTCGACGAGGACCCGTTGCCCGCCCCCGCGCAGACCGTGGTCCGTGGAATTCGGACGATCCGCCCCACGAAGGGAGGGTGGCTCGAAACGGAAGCGCCCCCATTGGGCGAGCGGATCCGCGGTGGCGACACCCTGGGCCGGGTGATCAGTCCCTACAGCTTTCAAGAGCTCGAGGTGATTCCGAACCCGGTGGAAAACGGGATTATGATCCTGTCGCACTTGAGCCGGAATCTGGTCGACCCGGGGGACTACGGGTACATGGTGGGAGACCTGGACGCATGAGCGGCCCGTCCGCCGCAGGCGGGGCCGACGGGAGCGACTTCGATCCGGATCGCCGGTCGTGGAGCGCGGGTCTTTCGTGGGCCGTATTTCTCGCCCGGATCCACCTGGGGCTGTTGTTTCTGATGCCCGGCATCTTCCGGGTCTTTCAGCTGGGCCCCGTCGAGCACGCCCGACGCTTCTTCGTCGAGCCGTACGCCGACACGGTGCTGCCGTCGTGGTCGCTCTGGCTGGCGGGAACCGCCGTCCCGTTGGTGGAGCTCGTCGGAGGCGCGCTGCTGCTACTGGGGCTGTGGCGGGGGCCGGTCCTGGTGTTGCTGGGCCTCGAGCTGGCCATGATCACCTTCGGGCACCTGTTGACCGAGCCGTTCTGGGCCATGCACTCCCACGTGTTCCCCCGGCTGGCGCTCATCCTGTTCCTGCTGACCGTGGGCCTGGACCGGGACCGCTGGGCCCTGGATCTCAGACGCTCCTCCGGGGACTGACCCGAGCCATGGACGCGTTCTTCCATGACGTTCGGTACGGCGTTCGGATGCTGACGAAGAGCCCGGGTGTCACGGCGGCCGCAGTGGTCTCGCTGGCGCTGGGCATCGGCGCAAACACCACGATCTTCACGGCCGTCGACGCGGTCTTCCTGACCGCGATGCCCGTCGGGGGAGCAGATCGCCTGGCCCAGGTCTACACCCTGGAGTGGGAGTTCCCGGGGCTGTTCACCGGCGTGAGCTTCGCCAACTACGAGGACTACCGCGACGAGGCCACGACCTTCGATGGTCTGGCCTCCATCCGCCCCCTGCCCCTCAACCTGATCCCCGACGACGGCGAGCCCCAACAGATCGCGGCTCAGCTGGTCACGGCCAACTACTTCGACGTCCTGGGGCTCCAACCCCAGGTCGGACGCTTCTTCCTGCCCGAAGAGGACGCGCGTCCCGTGCCGGTCGCGGTCCTGAGCCACGGGATGTGGGAGTCACGGTTCGGGTCGGACCCCGGTGTGGTGGGGTCGGCGGTCAATCTGGGGGGGATCCCCTTCGACGTCGTCGGCGTTGCCCCCCTCGGCTTCAAGGGGCTCGACACCCTGGGCGATCCGAACGTGATCTGGATCCCCATGGAGATGCGGTCCAGCGTGCTCACCGGTCTGCTCGCCCGGTTCTTCGACCTGCGCCGGGCCCGGTTCAGCCAGGTGATCGGACGGTTGGCGGACGGCGTTACCGTGGATCAGGCCAGAGCCGAGATCTTCGCCATCTCGACGCGCCTCGAGGAGGAATACCCCATCGACAACCGGGCCCGGTGGGGAGACGTACAGCTCTATTCCCCCCTCAACCGGAACCAGCGAGACCAATTCGCCCGGGCCGGGGGGCTGATGATGGCGGTCGTGGGACTCGTGCTGCTCATCGCCTGCGCGAATGTGGCCAACCTGCTGTTGGCCAGAGCGGCGGACCGGGAAAAAGAGATCGGGATCCGGATCGCAATGGGCGCGGACCGCACCCGGCTGTTCCGTCAGCTCCTGACCGAGAGCCTCATCCTGGCCCTGCTCGGCGGCGTGGTCGGGATCGGGCTGGCGATGGTCGCGACCAGGGCCTTGTGGGGCATCCGGCCCCCCACCCTCGGAGCGGGCTCGCTGAGCCTGGAGCTGGACTCGGGCGTGCTCCTGTTCACCCTGGGGATCAGCGTGGTGACGGGTGTGCTGTTCGGCCTGGTGCCCGCCCTACAGGCCAGCAATCCGGATCTCAAGAGCACACTCCAGGAAGGAGGGCGCCGAGGCTCCTCGGGGAGCAACAAGGCCGTTTTGCGCGGCGGCCTCGTGGTGGCCGAGGTGGCGTTGGCGGTGGTTGCCCTGGTCGGCGCGGGCCTGTTCATCCGGAGCCTGGACAACGCCCAGGCCACCGATCCGGGCTTCGAAACGGAGCGGCTGGCGCTGGTGCAGCTCAACCTCGGCAACGCTGGATACAGCGAGGCCGAGGGGCGCCAATTCTGGGACGAGCTCCTGCAACGCCTGGAGGCAGTGCCCGGCGTCGAGTCGGCGTCGCTGCAGTCGGGTCGCTTGTTGGGGGGCGGGATCCCCCATACGACGTTCCCCGAGGGCGTGGACATCGCCGAGGGCCGGGGCATCCACGTGAACGACATCGTGGTGCACCCGGACTACTTCGGGACGGTGGGGATCGACCTGATCCAGGGGCGGCTGCTTTCCGACCTGGATCGCTCGGGCTCCGCCCTGGTGGCGGTGATCAACGACGCCACCCGGAGGCTGTTCTGGCCGGACGAGAACCCCATCGGGCGTCGGTTTCGGCGCTCGGCCGAGGACCCGGAGTGGGTGTACGAAGTGGTCGGCATGGTCGACGACGCCACGATCGATCTGGCCGAGGGTCCCGAGCCGGTGATCTACACCCCCCTGGACCAGTTTCCCCAGTCGGCGGCCCAGATCCTGGTGCGAACGGCCGGCGCACCGAGCCCCGTGCTCGACGAGATTCGCCAGGTGGTTCGTGCGATGGATCCCGACCTTCCGGTGCTCGAGCTGGTCACGATTTCGGACGAGATGGAGCAGGCCCTCTGGGCTCCCCGCACCGGGACCGCCCTGCTCGGCATCTTCGGCGTTCTGGCGCTTGCCCTGGCCGTGGTCGGGATCTATGGGGTGATGTCGTACTCGGTTCGGCAACGCCACCACGAGATCGGACTGCGACTGGCCCTCGGGTCCAGCGAGGCCGGTGTCGTCCGGCTCGTGCTCGCCCAGGGCATGCGGCTGGTGTGGATCGGGATCGGGATCGGAGCGCTCCTGGCCCTGTTGGGCGCCCGCCTGATCCAGAGCATGCTCTGGGGGGTCGGCGTGGCGGATCCCGTGACGTTCCTGGGCGTCGCCGTCCTGCTCACCGCGGTGGCCCTGCTCGCCAACGGACTCCCCGCGCTACGAATCAGCCGGGTGGATCCGCTCGTCGCGATGCGGGAGGACTGAGCTCCGAGCGATCGACACGCAGCGTCTGGAGGCGCTCCAGCACCGTGCCCCGGTCCTGACCCGGTCGCACCTCGGCCCGATAGAGCATCTCGAGCACGGTCCGGTCGATCGGGGCAAAGCTCCCGGTCTCGGTCCATCCCTGATAGAAGATGCTCTCGGGATAGGACCACGAATCCCTCATGAGGCCAAGGATCTGGGTCAGCTCTTCCCGGAGCAGGTGCTCTCGCTCGGACTGGTCGATGCCCTCGCTGGCGACCAGCACGTGGGCCCGGGTGATCTCCTGTTCCGGATTCCACCACGCCCAGAAGTACCCCAGGTTGCCCCGGACGTACGTGGGCACGTGAAGGGGGAACTCCTCCGTCGGGATGAAGTGGAGCTCGACGTTGGGATCGGTGGCGGTGAGCACCATACCCAGGTCGGGCACGAGCTCGTTCACCTCGGCGACGATCCGGGCCAGTGCCGCCTGGTCCGCCGGTGTGGGTGCACCGTGCACGCGAATCCGGGGCGCCGTGGCCCACTTCCTGAGCACCGCCTCGCCGGTGCCTGCCTCGGTGCCGAATGCCACCTCTCCGAAATACTCCACGTCCCGGGGCTGATAGAGGCTCGGTAGCTCCAGCACCTCGACCGCCATCTGGTCGGTGGTCTCGTCGACCTCGGCGGTGACGGTGGCCCGGCCCGCAGCCAAGGCCCGCAGGCGGCCCGTGGGTCCGACCTGGACGATGGCCGTGTTGCTGCTACGCCACACAATCCGGGGCGTCGCAACGCCGTGCCGGACCGTAGCGTCGAGCTGCACCACGTCGCCGACGAACATGGGAGAGACCTCGGAGAGCTGGACCTGAACGGCCGGCACAACTTCCGGAGCGACCGCACTGTCCCCACACCCGGTCAGAAGTGCAAAAACACCTACGGCGCAACGACTTGTCGCCCTTCGGGCCCCTCCCGCCCGGCGGACTGTATTCCGAAGAGTTGGCTGGCTGGCTCGGCCTGGCATCCGGTGTCCTGGCTGGCCGTGACACGAGGATCGTGGCTACGGCTCGTTTCGTGGATCCCGTCCCAGGGTGCGATTCGGGACGTCGGTCACGTGCCAAGAGGTGCAGACGGTGTGCCGAGGGTGGAAGCGTGCCGGACCCCGCCTACCAGCGGATCGTGTAGTTGGCCTTGATGGCGGCACCCCGGGACAGGGTGGAGGTGAGCCCGGGCCCGAACTCGTCGGGGCGGCGCAGCCAGTTGTGGGTGTACACGAAGAACAGGTCGTTCCCGGGCTGGAGAATCCAACGGACCTTCGCGAAGAGGCCCACGACCTCGCTCACGTCGTCGTACTGGATGCTGCCGTTGAACGAGAGCAGAGGGTTCACGTCCCAGCCCCCCTCGATCCTTCCCAGATTGGTGACGAACGCGCCCTGAGGCAGGCTCACGTCGTTCCGCTCCACGTTGGCGCTCAGATTGAGGCCCGGCGTTGGCCGGAACGTGGCGCCCAGCTCCAAGCTGGTGATGTCACCGTTCCAGAACCCGCCCGCTTCGGCCTCTGCCCGTAGCGAGACCCGACGCTGGCGGGCGGTGTTGCCCCGGAAGCCCACCTGCCAGGTGTCGTAGGCGCCCGGGTCGATGAAGATGCCGTCGGAGATCTCGAAGGTGCCGTCCAGGAACTCGTAGGTGTTGACCACCTCGACGCTGAACTCGTCGCCCGACTCGAACTCCATGCCGAACACCCCGAACTCCCACTGGCGCTCTTCCATGACCCTGAGGTCCAGGGATTCCAGGTAGCGGAACTGGATGTCGAACTGGAACCGCCGCAGCCAGGAGATGCTGGCCGGCCGGGGCGCCCAGCCGATGCGCGGCTCCACCCTGCGGAAGTTGTTCCGGGTTACGAATCCCACGGCGGGGCTGTAGTCGTCGCCGAACTCCCGGTACGAGATGTGCCCGGACCAGATGTCGTTCGGGTAGTTGACCCGGAATCCCCGGGCGGAGAGCGTGCCCAGGGACTTCTGCTGACCGTCGGGAACCGGGTCCGAGTTGTAGACGAAGAACGCCTCCATCTGGAGGTTCTTGTCCCCGAAGAGCCGGGCCGTGGCCAGATTCAGGTCCACGCCGAACGTGTAGCGGTCGTCGGGCGTGATGCCCAGGGAGTCGACGGCCGTGGAGCGCCGGGTCGCGATGAAGCCGAAGCTGGACTGCTCGAAGAGGTTCCGCTTGACCCGGGCGACCGTGAAGTCCTCGCTGGGTATCGCGAGCTCGTCCTGCGTATTCACGTGCAGCAAGCCGACCTCGTAGCTGCCCGTCTGCCCACCCAGGCGCAGTCCATAGCGGATCGGGATGGGATTGCCTTCGTAGAGTCCGATACGCCGGCTGAAGTAGGGCGACGGCCCGCTCCGGGGCGCGAAGCTGTACACTTGTGACCCTTCGAGGAAGAAGTCCCTCCGTTCCGGAAAGCGTAGTGGGAACCTTGTCAGGTTCACGCGGCGATCGTCGGACTCCACCTCGGCGAAATCCGTGTTCACGCTCAGCGCGGCCCGCAGGTTGGGCGTGATGTTGTACTGGAAGTCGGCGCCGATGTTGTTCGGGTAGGTCGTGGGCTCCAGGTCGCTGGGCACGTTCTTCCACGACCCGACCACGTAGGGCTTGAATTCCAGGCCCAGCCCCTGGCTGAGGTCGCTGAGTCCGGTGAGGCGCCCGGCGTGGATCGGCTGGGTCAGCGGCTGGTTGCGGCGGTGGCCGCTCCACTGGATCTCTTCCCGGCGCCGGCGCACCGTGCGCTGGAAGTTGATGCCCCAGGTGTCCAGGCGCGGGTTGAAGTTCAGTGTCCGGAAGGGGATCCGGACCTCGACCGACCAGCCCTCGGGCCCCCTGTGGGTCCGCACGTCCCAGATGCCGTCCCAGGACTTGTTGACCCCGAATCCGCCTCCGCCCCCACCGCGACCACCACCCCCGCCTCCGATGATCCCGTCGCCCAGAAGCCCGGCGGGATTCGTCTCGAAGAAGTAGCCGGTCCGGCCGTCCAGGAACGTGTCCAGGATGAACATGAACCGATCGTCCGTGCCCAGCCCGGCGTCCCGTCGCTTCTGGAAGGCCAGGATGCCGTCGGGATCACCATCGTAGAGCATGGCCCCGATGTACAGGTTGCCGCCGTCGATCAGCACCCGCACCTCGGTGCGCTCGCTCGGCTGGGCGGCTTCGACAGGGTCCTTTTGGAGGAATCCGGTGGCGACTTCGGCCCGGGTCCAGGCCGGCTCGTCGAGCCGACCGTTCAGGTCGATCGATTCGTCCGCCTGGAGCCGCTGCGCCGCCAGGTGGGGAGCATCGGTGGAGACCGGCGTGGCAGGCCCTTCGATTTGCTGGGCCGCGAGGGGTGACGAGGCCACGCCCCATGCGCAGCTCGCGGCTGCGATGAGCGGAATGCGGCACGTGCGGAAGCCGCCCCGAAGCACGCCCACCGCCCACCGCCGACCAACCCCGGGAATCCCGACCGTTCGTGCGTGAGTCATCGCCCCCTAAGACCCCCGCCCGCCCGCAACTGTTGAAGGCACGGGCCTCGCGCTTGCCTGGCCACCGGGGACCGTGGATGTTGGCCCTTCGACGTTCGTCCCCATCCTGGAGGCGCTGGCCCCATGATCCGACCCCGACACCACCGCCCCCGGCACCTGCCGATCGTCCTTCTGGCCCTGCTTTCCGCCCTGGCTCCGGTGGCCGCGGACGCTGCACAGGGAGGTCAGAATCCCGGACCCTGGCCGATCCGCATGGGGCGGCCCGGCGACGCCCTCGCCCCGGGGGCGCGCGGTACGTCGAACATCCAGGTGATGTCGCACGTGCCGCTGGGTGGCTACCTGCACGTGGCCGACGTGGAGCTGGAGCAGGAGGAATCCCGGCCGTTCGCGTACGTATCCAAGCGATTCGATCCCACGGGCTTCGACATCATCAGCCTGGCGGATCCGGAGAACGCCGAGGTGATCTACCGGTGGCGGATCGAGAACTCGGCGCTGCACCAGGGCTCCGGCGCCCTGGACGGGCGCTACTTCAAGCACGACGGTCGGTACTACCTGGTCCAGTCGTTCCAGTTCGGCCAGGGCGGTCCCGACGCCGACCTGGGAGCCATCGTGTTCGACGTTACCGGCCTGCCGGACGTGTCGACGGTGCGAGAGGTAGGCCGGATCCGGGAGCCGGACGTGTCTGGGGGATTCCACAACATCTACATGTACAAGCACTCCGACGGGCGGCCCCTGCTGTTCACGACGACCCGCTCCGAGATGGCCCACGTCTACGACATGGGACGATTCGTCGAGGGCGACGTCGACGGAGCTCTGGTGGCCCGGATCGCCAACCCCGAAACCGCCTACTGGGCCCTTCGGGGTGGCCAGGGCAGCTGGCACGACTTCTACGTGGGGTACGACCTGGACTCGGGGCAGGACCGGTTCTGGGGCGGGGGTGCGGGCGGCTATTTCGTCTTCGACATCACCGACCTGGAGACCCCCGAGCTGCTCGTCTCGATCACGGGCGTGAGCGGCGTGAATTGGGGTCACACCTTCACACCCAGTCCCGACAGCCGGTACGCCGTGGGCGAGACCGAATACCAGTACGCCCCTCTGCGGATCTTCGACGTGGGATCCGCCTTCGACGGGGGCCAGACCGTCATCAGCCAGCCCATCTCGGCCTGGACCGCCAACTGGCGCAACCTGTCCCACAATCACGAGGTGCGGTGGCCCTTCGTCTTCGTGGCGGCCTACGAGGACGGGTTCCAGGTGTTCAACATGTTCGACCCGTTCCGCCCGGCGGACTGGGGCTACTACGACACGTACGGGGGGCCCCACGAATCCCGGGGCGAGAACAACGTGAATACCGGTGCCTGGGGCGTGGACGTCCGGAACAGCGACGGGTTGATCGTGGTGAGCGACATGGTCACCGGCCTCTGGGTGTTCCGCATGGAGGGATTCGAGGGATGGAACGGCCAGGATTGGGGAATGCCCAACGTCTCCAGCGTGCAGGACTGGGACGAGGGACCGGCCGCGCAAGCGGTCCGGATGAGGGGTCCGGCGCCGGTCGTGCCGTTGCCCCCCCAATAAGGGGCCTCTAAGCTTACCCCAACGGCTCCAGGGCCCGCCGATCGGTCGGGGCACCAGGGCCGCCGCGTGATTGACCCGGCCAAACGAGCGGATCCGCATGTCAACCAGTCAGGCGCGCGTCGCTGAGGCGCTACAGGACCGGTACGAGATCGAAAAGGTCTTGGGCCATGGTGGCAGCGCCGTCGTGTACCTGGCCACGGATCGACTGCTGGAGCGTCTCGTGGCGGTCAAGGTGCTTCGGGCCGCGCCCGGAGCGGGGGAAAACGGCCAGGAGCGTCTGCGGCGCGAGGCCCATATCGTAGCCCGGCTCGAACACCCGAACATCGTCCAGCTCTACGACATACGAACCCTGGACGACGACGGGCTCGCGCTGATCATGCAATACGTCCGCGGCAAGACGCTGAAGCGCATTATCCAGGAACAGGGCGCCTTCACCTGTGCCCTGGCCGCCAAGATCCTGGTTGACGTGTCCCGCGCTCTGGCATACGCCCACGCCCAGCAGATCGTGCACCGGGACATGAAGCCCGACAACGTCTACTACGATCCCGACTCGGCCACGACCCACGTCTCGGATTTCGGTATTGCCCGACGATGGGGAGGCGCTTCCACCCTGACCCTCCCCGGTTCCGCTCTCGGAACGCCCGCCTACATGTCGCCCGAGCAGATCGACGGCCTGGAGCTGGACGGTCGGAGCGATCTGTACAGCCTGGCGCTGCTGGGGTACGAATTGCTGTCCGGCACGGCACCCTGGGCGGGCGAGACGCTCTTCTCCGTGCTCGAAAAGCAGAAGCGGGGGACCCTCGAGCCCCTGGAGGACATCCGGTCGGACGTCCCCCATCATCTGAGCGAGGCGATCCAGGTCGCGCTGAACAAGGATCCGAACCAGCGCTGGCCGGACGCTGGCGCATTCGCCGAGCACATCCTCTCGGCTCCAGTGCCAGACACCCCGCCGCCACCGATGTCGGCGCAGCCCGCCGTCCCCCTGGAAGACGCTCCGACGGTGGCCTTGCCGCCCGGCTGGACGCCTGCCGACGCCGTGCAGACGCCCCAGCCGTCCTCTCCGCCGCCCCGACCCCAGTCCTCGTCGACTCCCGCACCCTCTCGACCGGCCCCGCCGGCACGGCACCCACAGCCGGTCGAGCCGCCCGCGTCGACGTCGACTCCGCAAACCGGGGGTCGGAGCCGGGTCCCGGGTGGATTCCGTGCCCCCCCGGGCTCACCCGGAGGGATGTCGCTCCCGGAAGACACCGAGTACTACACGCCTGGCGCCGAGGACGCCGGACCCACCGCCGCCTCCGAGATGATCACCGTCGAGTCCCCCGTCGACTTCGCTCGAGTGATCCGCTACGACGTGTACCAGCTGATGCTGGACGGGGACATCGTGTTCGCTCACGGCCCCTGCGGCGGCGGGACGATGCGCATCGATCCACCGGCTTTCGTCGAGACCCGCCGGGGTAAGCTGAAGCGCGTGGAGACGGACCCCGACGACCCGATCGCCCTGATCTGCAACGAGTGCGATGCCCGCTTCGAGGGCTTCACCCGGAACCACTTCGAGACCGTGCTCACCCGCTTCCTGGCCCGGCCCCGCCCGTCGGCGCTGGAAACCTACCGACTGACGGCAGACGTCTCCTTCGTCGATCCTGCGTGGAAGCCCCATCAGCGGCGCCGACGGCCCGATCGGAGGGCGGAGGAAACCCGCTACGAAGTGGATCCTTCGCTGATGGGACGTCGGCGAATGGGCAAGGATCGCCGCCGAGACCCCGAGCTCAGGGACGTCCCGCCGGCGCGGGAAGAGCCCTGACCCGCCCGGGGTGCCCGGTCAACTCGCCGCGCCGTACGCCTTCACGTCACGAAACCGGATCAGCTTCCGGCTCCGCTCGTCCCAGAGCACCAGCGAGACGCATCGGAACGTGTCCTTCAGGCTCAGCCGGGTGGCGACCTGGAACTCGGGATTCTCGTCGTGGGCCTGTTGGAGCTTGTAGTTGGGAATCCGGGCGCTCAGATGGTGCACGTGGTGTAGCCCGATGTTGGCCGTGATCCACTGCAGTGGCTTCGGAAGCGCGAGATGCGAGCTACCCTGGATGGCCGCGTCGAAGTAGTCCCAGTCCTCGTGTCGATGCCAGTAGGTGTCCTCGTACTGATGCTGGACGTAGAAGAGCCACACGCCCAACGAGCACGCCAGCAAGGTCATGGGTAGCTGGACCATGACGAAGGCCTTGAAGCCGACGAGCCAGCTCATGGCGGCCACGACCAGCACGAGGGCCACGTTCGTGCGCCAGACGCTGGCCCATTCCCGCTTCCACTCCCTGGGCAGGTCGATGGGATACCGGTGCTTCAGGAAGAAGTGGATGTACGCTCCTGGCCCGAAGAGGAACCAGGGGTTCCGGTAGATGCGATACCACAACCGTCCCTTCCACGGCAGTGCCAGGTACTCGTCCACGGTCATCGTGTCCACGTCGCCGAAGCCCCGTAGGTCCAGATCTCCGGAGTGGGCGTGGTGGACCGCGTGGGTCTTTCTCCAGTACCCGTAGGGCGTCATGAGAAGCACGCCGATGCAGCCTCCGACGAGCCGCGCCGCGCGCTTGGAGCGGAAGAACGACCCGTGCCCGCAGTCGTGCTGGATCATGAACAGACGCATCATGAACCCGGCTCCGGGCAACGCCAGCAGCAGGGTCAGCCAATACCCGACGTCCAGGGCCTGATAGGCGGCGACCCAGAAGAACACGAAGCCGGCCGCGGACACGACCAGCTGCGTGATGCTCCGCCGGGTATCGGGCCCCCAGTACGGGCGGACGAGGGGTATCCATGGGTTCGCGGGTGCGTCTTGCTGGGGGGACACAGCACTCCTCGGGTGTCGGGGATTGGTTGTGGGCGGGCGCGTCGCAGGCTCGCGCGTCGCCCCACGGTTCGACTGACGAGAAAGGTAACGCCCCCCGGCCCGATGCCGGAGGGTACGGAGGTTGCGCTTCCTCAGGGGTGTTCGCAGTGCGGTGGTGGTGCGCTCCTGCAGCGCTTCCCACTCGCCTGACCCGACCTGAGCCGAGCCACGATGTCCGGAACTTCCCGCCATACCGAGCCGAACGATGGGCTGTTGCACCTGCGACACGCACCCGCCCCGGTCCGTAAACATATGGCGTCCGGAGGGAAAAGAGTTCCCCGAAGTGAGAATTTCGTGCTCAGGATCGCCCTGTACGGGAACCGTCACGAAGGAGCGATTCCATGCGCCGTTGGATCCTGACCCTCTGCCTTGCCCCCCTCTTCGCCGCCGGGTGCGACGAGGGTACGCTGGTGGACCCCGAGGAGACCGAGACGAACCTCCAGTCTCCGCAGTTTCAGTACCTGATCGACCCGTCCGACGCTCCTGCCCGGTCCGCTCTGGGCAGTGACCTGCTGGCCCTGGCCGCCATCGGCGCGGTCGAAGGTGAAGAGGGCGGCGAGGAGGCCGCGGCCGAGTGCACGACCATCGACTTCGAAGGCATCGCGGACATGGACCCGGTGGGAGCGCCCTCCGGTGCCACCTTCGGATCCTCCTGGATCGCGTTGATCGACTCGGACGACGGCGGCAGCGGACCGATCGCCAACGAACCGTCCGCCGTGACGGTGGCGCTCCTCCTGGACGACGTCGACACGGATATCGCGCTGGCGAGCCCGGCCGCCCACGTCTCGTTCCAGTATTCCGCGACCGCGTCTGCGCTTCCCCTGACCCTCGAAGGACTGGACGCGGAAGGGCAGGTCGTGGCGTCGGCAACCGGTTCGACCATCGGCACCGACTTCGACGGAGCGGCCTGCGCCGGCGACCCCACCGGTTCGTACTGCCTGTGGGACGAGCTCGCGATCGACGCCGACGAAGCGACCATCGAGACGGTCCGGATCACCGGTGTTCCGCTGGTCTTCGCCATCGACGACCTCCACACGTGCGGCGCGGACGACGGCTCGGGCGCACCGGAGGGCGGTGGCCTGTCCATCGACATCAAGCCGGGCAACGACGAGAACCCGATCAACCCCAAGTCCAACGGCAAGGTGAAGGTGGCCGTTCTGGGCACGGAAGAGCTGGACGTCGCCGAGCTGGATCTCGAATCGATCACCCTGGGGGACGGCGAAGAAGAGGACACGCCCGTGGCCCGCAAGGGCGGCGACCGACCCATGGCCCAGGTCGTGGACGTCAACGCCGACGGCCTGCCCGACCTGATGCTCCACTTCGACGTGGGAGCCCTGGTCGAGAACGGTGACCTCGACTGGGAGACCGAGGAGCTGACGGTCCAAGCGGCCATGGTCGAGACCGAAGAGGAAGAAGGGGAAGAGGGTGACGGTGAAGACGAAGGCGAGGGCGGGGAATCGGGCAACGGCACCGCGGGCGCCACGTCGGCCGACGAGCAGGAGGGCGGAGAGGGCACTGGCGAAGAGGGCGAAGGTGGCGAAGAGGGTGAGGGCGGCGATGAAGCCGAATCGTCCAAGCTGAGCGGGACCGACTCTGTCCAGATCGTCGGAGACGACGAGGACGACGGCGAAGAAGAAGAGGGTGAAGAAGGCACCGGCGAAGAGTCCGACGCTGGCGCCGAGTCCGAGGACGGCGACTCCGACAACCGGGACCGCGGCAAGGGCAAGAAGAAGGGCCACGACAAGAAGAACTAGGGAGCACGACGACGGGAGGGGCGTACGCGATCGCGGCGCCCCTCCCGGACCTCGCCCCTCAGGACCTCGGTTTCCCGCCCGGGCACCCTCGACCATCCCCGGCGCTCGGCCCACCCTCTGGCGCCCCCTCACCGGATCCCGCCCCCTCGGCGGTCCACCCTCCCCCACCCCTCCCCGCTTCCACGCCACGACCCCACCCTTGACCTACCAATTTGACAATGTCATACTGAAGCAGTTTGACACTGTCACATCGAGAGCCATGGGTAGATCAGATTCGCGGTCACTGGGACTGCTCCAGCAGTTGACGATGCTCGCGGTGGCCCGCATGGGCGACCAGGCGTACGGCGCCCGCATCCGGCAGGAGTTGGAGGACGTGGTCGGCCGGTCCGTGTCCATCAGCACCGTGTACGTGACGCTGGTGCGACTCGAGGAGCAGGGGCTCGTCGACTCCACGCAGGCCGACCCGGAGCCGGGCAAGGGCGGGACGGGCAAACGCTTCTTCCGGATCACCGGTGCGGGCTGGGAGGCCCTGCGGTCCGCCAGGAACGCGCTGGACCTCATGTGGAAGGGACTCGAGCCGGCCTGAGCCGATGATCCGGGTAGGGACCCGGACAACGAAGGGGTGAGGGAATGACGACGGGGAATCACAACCAGGACGTCCAGCCGCCGGCAGCCGCCCGTTGGCTGTTGAAGAAACTCGTGCCCGGACAGCTGGGACTTCAAGTGCTGCGCGACCTGGACGAAGAGTTCGAGCGCAGGATCGAAGAGGGGAAATCTTCCGGGGCGGCTCGATCGTGGTATTGGCGACAGATCGCCGCGGTGGACACGCTCAAGCTGCGTCGTCACGCCCGCCAGCAAGCCACCGACGGGGGCGCCAGCGACGGGTGGCACCTGCGAGAGCTCGGGGCCGAGGTCCGCTACGCAGCCCGGGGCCTGCTCAAGTCACCGGCGTTCTCCCTGGTGATCGTGTTGACGCTGGCGCTAGGAATCGGGGCCAACGCCGCCATCTTCAGCGTGGTCAACAACGTGGTGCTCCGTCCCCTGCCCTATACCGACGGCAACGCCCTCGTGCGGCTGAACCAGGACGATCAGCAGCGGAACCGGACCCAGATCGGGATCTCGCCCCTGGAGCTGGCCGACTACCGGGAGCGCTCGGAGGCGCTCACCGACCTGGTCGAATACCACACCATGTTCTTCAACCTGCTCAGCAGGGGCGAGCCGGAACGGGTACAGGTGGGCGTGGCGTCCTGGGACTTCTTCGACGTTCTGGGCATCGAGCCCATCCACGGCCGATCCTTCACGTCCGACGAGGACCACATCGGCGACGAGCCGGTCCTGATCCTGGGCTACGACTACTGGGTCCGCCGGTTCGGGGCCGATCCCGAGGTGGTGGGCACCGCGGTCGAGATGAACAACATGACCCACACCATCGTGGGTGTCCTGCCGCCGATCCCCACGTATCCGAACCAGAACGACGTGTGGATGCCCTGGTACGCCTGCCCGTTCCGGTCGGGGGAGAACTGGGACCAGAACCGGAACGCCCGGGGCCTGACGGTGATCGGCCGGCTGGCGTCGCAGGCGACCCCCGAAGCCGCCGCGTCGGACGCCAACCGGGTCCTGCAACAGATGGCGCAGGACCACGGGGCCGAGACCTACCCCGAACCCGCGGGCTGGGACGCCACCATCACGCCGCTCCGGGACGAGCTGACGGCCCAGGCTCGTCCCACGTTCTTCATCCTGCTGGCCATGTCGGGCCTGGTGCTGATCATCGCCGGCGCCAACGTGGCGAACCTGGCCCTTGCCCGAGCTTCGAGGCGAGAACACGACTTCGCCGTTCGAACGGCACTGGGCGCTGGCCGCGGCCGCATCGTTCGCCACCTCATGGCCGAGAGCGTGCTGCTGGCCCTGGCCGGAGGCGTGCTCGGCGTGGTCATGGCATTCTTCGTCGTGGACGTGCTCGCCACGTTCGCCTCCGGGTTCAGTCCACGGGCGAACGAGGTGGGCGTGGACGGCTGGATCGTGCTGTTCACCCTGGCCGTTGCCCTGGCCACGGGCCTTGGTGTGGGGGCGTTCACCTCCGTGTTCACCCGGAGCTCGGCCAGCGGCCTTTCATCCGGCGCCGGGAAGCAGACCGAGGCTGGGAACAAGCTCCGGGCCCGGGGCGCCCTGGTCGTGGCCCAGGTGGCACTGGCGTTCAGCCTGGTCGCGGGTGCCGGATTGATGATAAAGAGCTTCGCCCAGCTCCTTCGCGTGAATCCGGGCTTTTCGACCGAAAACGTTCTGGCCATGACTATCGACCTGGACTGGAACACGTACACGACCGGCGCAGAGTCCCGGGAGTTCTTCGACCGACTGCTGGAGCGCACCCGGCAGCACCCCCAGGTGCTCGCTGCGGGAGTGGCCAGCGACTACCCCCTCAGCACCCAGGGCTTCGCCGCCCAGCGCAGCATGATCCTCGAGGGCGGATCCGATCGGTTCGACGAAGGCGACGGCCCGGTGATCAGCACCCGAGCGGCCACCGACGGCTACTTCGAGGCGCTGAGGATCCCGCTGCTCAGAGGCCGCACGCTCAACGACCTCGACCACGCCGAGGCACCCCAGGTGGTGGTGCTGAGCCAGTCCGCCGCCGAGCGGTACTACGGATCCGACGATCCCGTGGGGAGGCGCGTGCAGTTCGACCGCCCGGTCCGCCAATCCGAAGACCCCTGGTTCACCGTGGTCGGCGTGGTGGGCGACGTGAAGCAAGCGGGACTGGACCAGGACTTCCAGGCCGAGGTCTATTTCTCCTACGCCCAGACCGGGTTTGCCCGTCGGTTGCTGGTTCGAAGCATGGGCGACCCCGCGGCGATGATCCGGACGCTGACCGACGACGTCTACTCGGTCGACCCTCGCCAGCCGGTTTCTTTCGTTCAGACACTGGAAGAGGCGCAGCGGGATTCGCTGGCGTCGCCTCGCACCCTGACCATCCTGATGGGCCTGTTCGGGTCGATCGCCCTGCTGATCGCGGCGGCCGGTATCCTGGGTGTGATCGCTTTCGCGGTATCGCGCCGCACCCACGAGATCGGGATCCGCATGGCCCTGGGCGCCAAGCAGGACTCGGTGCTGTGGATGGTGCTCAAGCAAGCGTTGCTGCTGTCCGGGACGGGGCTGCTGGTCGGGATGGCCGGCGCGCTCCTCGTGGGGCGGCTCTTGGAGGGCTACCTGTTCGACGTGCCAGCGGCCGATCCGCTCACGATGGCCGGGACCGCGTTGCTGCTGGTGGGCGTGGCGGCCCTGGCTGCCTACGTGCCCGCGAGGCGGGCAGCCTCCATCGATCCGGCTTCGGCGTTCAGGGTGGAGTAGTTACCCCCAGATCCCCATCCAGATGGCCAGGGGGATGAGGATGTACAGGATGGTGTCCCGGATCAGGTAGAACAGCACGAACAGCACGATGGGCTTCCATCCCACGTGCTTCACCAGGGCCTTCCAGCCGTGTTCCCGGCGGTAGGTCTTCAGTTCGCTCAGCCACGCCTTGAATCGCTTCATCACGGTGAAAAGCGAACGGCGCGGCAAGTTCGGCGCAACCGGACCCTGCCCAGGTCCTGACGGGGCCCTGACATCCGCCGCCTCGCACCCTCCCGACCGCCACGCTATTATGCTGCTCCATATGTGACGGTCCGGCACGCAGGACGCTCCGTGGCGGGCGGTTTCGCCCCACTGCAACACGAGGTGACGGCTCGATGGACGAAGTCGAGATCATCCTGGATTCCGGACCCAGGGACTACTCCCGCCGGACGTTCATCAAGGGGGTCATCGCGGCTGGGGCCGCGGTCTCCGCGTCGGGCTACCTGTTTCGCGGCTCCAACGCCTTTGGGGCCGCACCCACCGCCCAGGGCTCGGTCGAGCGCCTCGTGACCCTCATGGTCAACGGGCAGCAGCGCCGGGTCGATATCCTGCCCCAGGAAACCCTGGCCATGACCCTGCGCTACAAGCTCGGGCTCACGGGCACGAAGCTGGGCTGCGACCGGGCCGAGTGCGGGGCCTGCACGGTGCTGGTGGACGGGGTCAACCACTACGCCTGCTCCATGCTCACCCACCAGGTCCGGGGCCGGACGATCACGACCGTCGAAGGCCTGGAGGGCCCGGACGGCACGCTGAGTCCGGTGCAGCAGGCGGTGATGGACGAAGGCGGGTTCCAGTGCGCCTTCTGCGCGCCCGGGTTCCTCATGACCATGACCGCCATGGTCGCGGAGAACCCCAACCCCACCCGGGAAGAAGCCGCCCACGCCCTTTCGGGCAACCTCTGCCGGTGCTGCGATTACGACAAGATTCTCACCTGTGCAATGCGCGCGGCCGAGTACAGCCGCGCCCAGGCCTGAGGGGGCGACCATGGCCGAGCCACTGATCGGACGAGACATCGCCCCTCCGGACCTCCGGGCCAAGATCACGGGGCGAGCGAAATACGCCGAAGACTTCCGGGCCGACGGCATGGTGTTCGCCAAGATGCTCCTGAGCCCCATGCCCCACGCACGGGTGCGACGCATCGACGCCAGCGAGGCCATGGCCATGGAAGGCGTGCTGGGCATCATCACCGCCGACGACGTGCCGTCGGTGGACGCGCCGAGCGAGCCGGTCTTGACCATGGAGCCCGTCTACGAGGGCGAGCCTGTGTTGGCCATCGCTGCCGTGGACGAAACCGTCGCGGCAGCAGCCATCGAGCGGGTGAAGGTGGACTTCGAGCCCCTACCCTTCGTGCTCGACCCGTTGGAGAGCCTGCTCCCGGACGGCCCCAATGGCCGACTGGAAGGCAACATCTTCTACACGGACGACGACGTGCGGGAGATGCGCACGCTCAAGTGGAGCAACGACGACTTCGAGGCCGCGGCGGAAGGGCAGCTGCCCATGGGCGAATCCGCCTTCGGCTGGGACATCGGCGACATCGACGCGGCCATGGCCGAGGCGGACGTGGTGATTTCGGAGACGCTCGTGCACCAGTCACTGACCCCCCACCCCATGGAGCCCCGGAGCTGCATGGCGTACTGGCAGAACGGCAAGGCCTTCGTCCATGCGTCCACCCAGAGCGCCGCCCGGTGCCGGGCGTCGTTGGCCAACATGCTCGACCTGGAGCTCGAGGACCTGGTCGTGGTCGCCGAGTACTGCGGCGGCGGCTTCGGCAGCAAGATCACGGCACACCCGAGCATGGCCATGACGGCCCTACTGTCGCAGAAGGTGGGGCGGCCGGTGATGCTGCGTGTGACCCGGTACGAGGAGAACTACATCGGCCGGGCCCGGCCCGGATTCCAGGCCCACGCCCGACTCGGGTTCCGCAACGACGGACGGATGACGGGGCTCGACCTGTTCATCGTGCAGGACCAGGGCCCCTACGGCCGATCCGGAGACGTGTTCACCGCTGCGACGGTGGCGTCGCTGACCTATCAGCCCGTGAGCATGCGCTTCCAGGGCGTGTCGGTCTTCACGAACACACCGCCACGCTCCGCCCAGCGGGCCCCCGGCGGCGCCCAGATCATCGGCATGCTGGAGCCCCTGGTGGACAAGGCCGCCCGGGAGCTGGGCATGGATCGGGTCGAGATCCGGAAGATCAACGCGCCCGACAACGACGGTTGGGTGGGCCCCAATCAGGCCAGCCTGACCAGCGCGTACCCCCGCGAGGCGCTGGACATGGCCGCCGAGATCTTCGGCTGGGAAGAAAAGCAGGCGCTCAGCGGGCGGCGACAGGGCACGAAGGCCACAGGGCTGGGCATCGGGGTGAGTCCCTTCGTCGCGGGCTCGTCGGGGTTCGACGGGCTGGTGGTGATCCGACCCGACGGCAAGCTGTACGTGCACCAGGGCATCGGAAACCTGGGCACCCACTCCATTGCCGACACGGCCCGGGCGGCGGCGGACGCGTTGGGGTTGGCGTGGGACGACGTGGTGGTGGTCTGGGGCGACTCAGCCCGACACCAGCCCTGGTCCAGCGTGCAGGCGGGCAGTCAGACCACCCACGCCCACACCCGGGCCAACCTGGCCGCTGGAGAGCAAGCTCTGCGCAAGCTCCAGCACATCGCCGCCCTGGACCTGGGAGGGAGTCCGGAGCAGTACGAGGTGTCCGAAGGACGGGTGTATCGACGGGGCAATCCGGGCAGGGGTCTTTCCCTGGCCCAGGCAGCCGAGCGGGCCATCGAGCTGGGTGGCGTCTATGACGGACACGAGCTGGACGAGGACCTGCATGCCATGACCCGTGCCTCGGCCACGGCCCTGGCTGGGCAAGGCCTGGTCGCCGCCGCCAAGGACACGTACCCCCACGACGGGTCAACCTTCAGTTGGGTGGTGGGCTTCGCCCAGGTGGAGATCGACGTGGAAACCGGCCACCTGGAGGTCCAGGAATATACGGCCGTGACCGACTGCGGCCGGGTGCTCCACCCCCGGAGCCTGGGCGCCCAGGTCTTCGGTGGCAGCATCCAGGGCATGGGCATCGCCATGACCCAGAAATGGGTGTTCGATCCCAAGTGGGGCGTGCCGTTCGCCAAGCGACTCTACACGGCCCGGCCGCCGGGCATCCTCGACGTGCCCCTGAACCCACGTTGGGCAGCGGTCGGCATCCCGGACCCCCAGAGTCCCATTGGTGCAAAGGGCATCGGAGAACCGCCGGTCGGGGCGGGCTCGGCCGCGATCGCCGGGGCCGTGGCCGACGCCCTCGGTGGCGAGTGCCTGTGCCGAACCCCGCTGACCGCCGACGTGATCCTCGCGGCCATCGAAGGCACCGAGAAGCCCTACCGTCCTCTCGAAACCCACGTCTGAGGCACCGACATGCGCACGACACCCAAGGGGCTCGTACCGCAGGGAGACTCATCATGGCGATAATCCGTGACATGATCCCCGGCTTCGACCTGTTCCAGCCGGCGAATGTAGACGATGCCCTGGCCCTGATGGCCCAGCACGGCAAGGACGGCTGGGTCATGGCCGGCGGGCTGGACAGCTTCGATTGGTTCAAGGACCGGATCAAACGCCCCACCGCAGTCATCGAGCTCGGTGCGATCGAGGAGCTCCGCGAGATCCGCGAAGCCGAGGATGGCGGCCTCGAGATCGGGGCCATGGCGTCTCTGACCGACGTGGCCAGGCATCCGGTGGTGCGTGACCGGTACGGACTGTTGGCCGAAGCGGCCGGACTGGTCGCGACACCCCAGATCCGAAACCAGGGCACCCTGGGTGGCAACCTCTGTCAGGACACCCGGTGCTGGTACTACCGGGGCGGTTGGCCCTGCTACAGAGCGGGCGGGAACACCTGTTACGCCGCGGCTCCCCAGGCCATGAACCGTGAACACTGCGTCTTCGGCTCCAGCCGTTGCGTCGCCGTGAATCCTTCGGACACGGCCCCGGCGGTGGTGGCCCTGGACGCCCAGATGGTCATCCGGAACCAGGGTGGTGAGCGGGTCGTGGCGGCCGAGGACTTCTTCATCGGTCCGGCGATCGACATCACGCGCATGACGGTTCTGGAGCCGGGCGATCTCCTGACGGCGATACGGATCCCGGCCACGTGGGCCGGCGCCACCTTCTATTTCGAGAAGGTCCGAGACCGGGCCGCCTGGGACTTCGCCCTGGAGAGCGTCGCTTCGGCCCTGCGGGTCGAAGGGGGCGTGATCCGGAGCGCCCGAGTCGTGGTGAACGGCGTCGCCCCATACCCGATGCGCCTCCATGACGTGGAGCGGAGCATCGAGGGGCAGGAGCAAATCGAAGCCGTGGCCGCCAACGCCGGTATCGTGGCGATCCACGGTGCACGCACGCTCCGCCACAACGACTACAAGTTGCCGATGATGCGCAACCTGGTCAGACGATCCATCAGGAGCGCCGATTGATGGAGATCCTCCGTCGAGCAGCAAACCCGTGGGGGCAGGAGGTCCTCATCGGGATCGGTTGGACGTTGATGTGGATCGCCCTGGCCGCGGGGGTCCTGTTCGTGCTCGGCCACGCGCTGTGGGCCCGCACCCAGCCGGCCGGGGCGCCCCACGAGACCGACCCGGCCGCCGAGGCCGAGCTGCCCGAGCACATCACGCGGCACAAAGGCTCCGCCCGGGTATTCCACTGGCTCATGAGCCTGTCCATGTTCGCCCTGCTGATCACGGCGTTCTTCCCGGTGATGGGGATCCAGTTCGCTTGGGTGACCATCCACTGGATCGCCGGGATCGCCCTGGTGGTGTTGGTGCTCTGGCACGTCCTGGACGCCACGTTCAAGCAGGACTTCTGGTCGATGTGGCCCCGCCGCGCCGACTTCACCGACGCCCTCGCGTTCACGAAGTCCCTGTTCAGCGGCGGCCCCGAACCCCACGAGCGGGGCGGGAAGTACCCATTCGACCACAAGCTCTACCACCACGGCATCGTCGCCGTGGGCCTGGGCGTGATCGTGACCGGTCTGCTCATGATGGTCCGCATCGACACGCCATTCTGGACCCGCAACCCGTACATGCTCGGGGACGGCACCTGGGGCGTCGTCTACGTCGTCCACGGCCTGTGCGGAGTGGCCCTGATCACCATGGTGATCGCCCACGTCTACTTCGCGATCCGGCCCGAGAAGTGGTGGATGACCCGGTCCATGATCAAGGGGTGGATCACCCGGGACGAGTACGTGGATCACTTCGATCCGAAGGAGTGGCCGGTGAACCCCGAACGGACCCCACGTTGACCACAGAAGACATCCGCGCCCGCATCAGTCACATCGAAGAGAGTTACGAGTTCTTCCTGGCCTACGCGGCCCAGGGGCTCACAACCGATCAGGCCAGCAAGTCGGGTCAACAGCTCCGGGATTTCCTCGAACAGATGGACCGGGCCTTGGACGGACTCGCGGCGATGTTCCGGGCCCTCGTTGCCGCCGGGGGGCTTGAGCCGGCCGACCGGTTCGACGCGATGATCGACGTCCTCGACCAGGACATCGGAAAGACCCGGGCGGCGTTGGGGCTGGTACGGTCCCGACCGGGCATCAGCTCCCAGCTGGTGGACAACCTGAACGCCTCGATCCACGTCCGTGCCCTGCTGACGGACCTCTTTCTGCTCGACGAAGTCCTGCCGAACTGACGCCTCCGGGGCACGTCCTTTGCAACGGACGCCCGTGGTGGCGCCCGGATCCATCGCCGGTCCTGGGGTTACCTGAAGCCGGTATCGCTTATCATCACGGCGTTCGATGACGAAAACTCCGGTATGAACATCCCGGGAAAACAGCACCTGCTCACGCTCTTCAGGGACCAGAAGCGCCTGGTCGCACGATTCGTGGCGTCCTCCATCGGTCAGTCCCTCACGACCATGGCCGGGATTCTGCTGATCAACGAGTTCCTGTCCGGGGTGCTCGGAGGCCAGGCCGGGCTGGCCGCGATGGTCGCCCAGCGGTTGGGTCAGGAGGCGGCCTTGTTCGTCGTCGCCGGCCTGCTTCTCGGCACGTACGTCGTCGCCAGCCTGTTCCGCTACGACAACACGGTGGTGCAGCAGCGGCTCGTGAAGGTCCTCGAGCTGGGCATGATGGAGCACCTCGTCCGTCACATCCTGACGCTCTCGGTTCCGTTCTTCGATCGTCAAAGCCACGGTGACATCATCCAGGCCGTGCGGCAGGACGTGTCGGCGCTGCGGACTGCGGTGCTGGCCTACGCCACGATGTTCCTCAACTCGGCGGTGGCCCTGGGTCTGATCATCGCGGCCTTGATGCTCAGCCCGTTCCTGACGCTTTGGTCGCTGGTTGTCATGCCGCTGGCCGTGCTCCCCATCGTGATCATCGCCCGGCGGACGAAGGAACGGTCCTTCGAGGTCAGACGCTCCGGATACCGCCTGTTCGACGCGATCCTACAGATCCTCCAGGGCATCCGGGTCATCAAGGCCTACCGGGGCGAGGACGCGGAGGCTACGGAGACGATCGCGAAGGGCCGGGCCTATTTCGACTCGCTGATCGAGATCGTCCGCATCCGGGCGATGTCCGCGGTCGTGCTCTCGTCGCTGTCAGGCGTGGGCGTGGTGGTGGTGGTGGTCCTGGGCGGCTTCCAGGTGATGGCGGGTGCCCTCGAGTGGCCGGCGCTGCTGGCGTTCCTCATGGCGATCCGCGCCATCCAGGGCCCCCTCAACGCGGTGAACAACGCGTACGTCACGATCAAGCGCCAGGGCGCCGCGGTGACCAGGCTCGAAGAGTTGCTCGATGCCAAGCCCGAGGTCGAGAGCCGGCCCGACGCGGCACGGCTCCTGACCCCACCCTCCCGGATCGCGTTCGAGAGAGTGGATCTGGCCTACGGAGAGGGCAATGTCCTGAAAGGCATCTCGTTCTCGGTCGGGGGCGGCGAGACGGTCGGGATCGCGGGACCCTCCGGCGCGGGCAAGACCACGCTGATCAACCTGATCAGCCGGTTCTACGACCCCACCGGAGGTCGGGTCACATACGATGGGCTGGACCTGCGGGATTTCCGTCTCGAAGACGTGTACGACATGATCGCCATCGTGACCCAGCGACCGTTCCTCTTCGCGGCCTCGCTGCGGAGCAACATCGCCTGTGGACGCCCGGAGGCCACCGACGAGGAGATCATGGACGCGGCCCGTGCGGCCGAGATCCACGACGACATCCTCGCGATGGCCGACGGCTACGACACCGTGGTCGGGGTCGGCGAGCGGCAACTGTCCCTGGGACAGGCACAGCGGATCAGCCTTGCACGGGCTCTGCTCAAGAACGCTCCCATCCTGATCCTGGACGAGGCCACGGCGAGCCTCGACTCCTTGGCCGAAGAGAAGGTCCAGCGAGCGATCGACCGGCTCATGGTGGGCCGCACCACGTTCATCGTCGCCCACCGTCTCTCCACGCTGCGCGGAGCCAATCGGATCCTGGTCGTCCAGGATGGCGAGATCGTCGGCGACGGCCCTCACGAAGAGCTGGTGCAGACGTCGCCCCTATACCGTCGCATGTGGGAGACGCAGCAGATCGGCATGGATTCACCGGTGCCGCCCGAAGAGGTGCAGACCGAGGAGCTGCTCGACCCGATCCCGGTCTTCCCGGGCGCGGACAGCGACTCGGAGGACTAGGCCCGGGAGTTCGATCCCGGCTCGGCCGGCGCCGTGGCCTGGGAATCGTCGGCCGCTCGTGCCCGCTGGCTGAAGTACGATTCCACCCACTCCGCCAGCGCCGGATTTCCGCCGGACCACGTCAAGGCTTCTCCAGGCGCCGCGTCCACGTCGACCTCGGGATCGTACGAATGGTCTACGAGGCCGGCGTTGCGGTCGGCGTAGCCTCTCGCCTTCCCCGAGCCGTGCCAGAGGTGCAGGACCGTGGTATCGGCGTACCCCACGCTTCCCCTGACGTCTGCGAAAAACGCGTCTGCCCACGTCGACAAGTGCTGCGACAGGGCGGGCGAGAATCCCCGGGTCGCGACGCCGTCGAAGCCCCGATACATGGCCCGGGCCATCATCTTGTCGGCGCCGCCCAGCACCAGGCGATCATACAGGCCGTGTCGGTCCAGCAATGCGCGGCGCGCGGCCCAGGCGAACCCAGTGCTCCCATGGCGTCGGTAGCTCTTCAACGCCCCGAGGCCCTTCGCCGCCACGCCATACGCCACTCCGTAGTGCACATGGGCCTCTCCCATGCCTACGGGGAGCGCGTCGGGGTCGGCGTCGTCCTGATCCCGGGGTAGACGCACACGACGGAGGAACGGCTGTACGACCACGAAGGATTCGAGCAGACGATGGGTCTCGACCGCCCAGTCCTTCCGGTCGAAGAGCACGTCACAGTCGAGCCACGCAACCCGATCGCAGTCGGGAGGAAGGGCCTTTACGCCCAGGTTCAGCAGCCGCTCCTTTTGCCAGAGCACGTCGCCGCCGCGGATCTGGACCCGTCGGTCGGCCGCATCGGGCCCCAGGTCGAAGGGTCGGTCCCCGAAGCCCAGCTCCACCGTCAGCAGTGGAACGCCCTGCTCCTTCAGGCGACGACGGAACCGTTGGTAATTCCGACGGTGGATGGGACTGTCGCCAGGGTTGAAGTACGCCGTCACCGCCCACAAGGAGCCGTCCAGGCGGACGGGGTCGAGGCGCGGCGGCGTGGGGTCCTCGACCTCGAAGGGATGCAGCAGCCCGAGGCGCCGGCGGACCTTGATGCGGAGCTCGGCCAGGCGTCCGACCGCTCCCGTGCGAACCAGGCCGTCGATGTCCAGGACCCCCGGCGGCCGTGTCCGGGAGGCTGCCTGGCTCACTGGGGCTGACGCGCCACCTGGGTGGGTACCCGCTGAAAGCCGGGCGGCGACGGGCGGAGCTTTCCGAGGCGGCCAGCGACCCGACCGCGCCACGCTCGTCGCTTGAGCACCCTGGCACGCTCCTGTCGCTCGGCCGCGATGCGGTCCAGGAGCGCGGAGGGTGGCACGAAGGGCACGTGCAGATCTCCCCAGGTCCCGGGATCGAGGGACAGGGTCGCATCGCGGAACGCATCGTGGAACGCTTCGCTGACCTTGGCCCGTTCCTTCTTCATCGCCTTCATGGCTTCGGGCTTGTTCGTTCCCGTGCCGCGGCTGACGGTCGGGTTCATGTTGATTTCCCAGACCTGCAAGTGGCCGTCGACCACGCCGTAGTCCATGCGACCGTAGTCGATCCTGGCCGCACGGAAGATGGACGCGATCTCGCCGGCCCAGCCGTTTCGGGCGGCCCACTCTTCCTGCTCCCGCACCTTTTCCTGGTCCCAGAAGCTGTATCGGGCCTTCAGCATCCATTCCGTCGAGAACCGGAGGGCCTTTGGAATCACGATACCGTCGACGAAATACGACGAGTACTTCCGGAAGATCCCGGCGTCGTCGCTGGTGTCGACGAACTCCACCACCAGAAGGTCGTCGAGGGCGTATCCGAGAAGGCGGAGCCGGGTCAGCGCACGATCGAGGGCAGAGCGGTCGTCGAGGAGCGGCGTGAGATTCCCGGTGTGGGCGTCGGCTTCCCGCACGAACACCGGAAACGTCAGCTCGCCGAAGCGCGTCCGGGGCGGCACCGCCTTGAAGCGGTTGATCCCCCGCTCGTACAACGTCTTCAGCAGGGGGGCCCGCAGCATCACCTTCCTCGGCCGGTTCAGCAGCCGCACCGGCATCCGGGAAGACTCGAGGGTCCGCCAAACGACATCGGCCAGCTCGCGTTGGCCGGGGGTCAGTCGATCCAACCCCGAGAAGATCCAAGCTCCGGCGTCGAGGCGCGAGATGACCTCGAGGTCGTCATAGGTGAGGACGCGAACCGCCTCACGCAGCGAACCACCTCGATCATCGAGGTAGAAGCCCATGGTGAATTCTTCGTCCCGTGGGGCGACGTAGGTAATCATGGACTTGAAGGTAAGCAAGAAGCAGGCCGGTATGCCATAACCTTACAACATTTGTTTACCCCGGAGTTCCGGGTTTTTCTGTTGCTGTACTGCAACAAGACGTCGAGAGGAGCACACGGGTGGTCCGCCACGTTCGAAGCCTGTACCGGTTCGCTACAGGGT
>CAJIAX010000016.1_pt1 | contig 38475 bp, 45 predicted proteins | sample 9199251 | NCBI WGS metagenome assembly CAJIAX01 (sample SAMEA7708287, study PRJEB35096) | sediment metagenome | biome: marine neritic benthic zone biome [ENVO:01000025]; feature: sediment [ENVO:00002007]; material: shallow marine sediment [ENVO:03000034] sea grass bed [ENVO_01000059] ... | reverse complement strand
GAACGTGCCGTACATCGTGGTCTTCCTGAACAAGGTGGACATGGTGGACGACGAGGAGCTTCTGGAGCTGGTGGAGCTGGAAGTTCGGGAGCTTCTGAGCGAGTACGACTTCCCGGGTGACGACATTCCGGTGGTCCAGGGCAGTGCGCTGAAGGCGCTGGAGGCCGCGGGCGACGGACCGGACGTGGAGTGCATCCAGGAGTTGATGGACGCGATCGACAGCTACATCCCGGAGCCGGAGCGAGCGGTGGACAAGCCGTTCCTGATGCCGGTGGAGGACGTGTTCAGCATCACGGGCCGAGGCACGGTGGCGACGGGCCGGATCGAGCGCGGGATCGTGAAGCAGGGCGAAGAGGTGGAGCTGGTGGGCCTGGGCGGGGACCGGAAGACGGTGGTGACGGGCGTGGAGATGTTCCGGAAGATCCTGGACGAGGGTCGTGCCGGAGACAACGCGGGCCTGCTGCTACGGGGCGTGGGCAAGGACGAGATCGAGCGGGGCCAGGTGCTGGCGAAGCCGGGCTCGATCACGCCGCACACGAAGTTCAAGGCCGAGGTCTACGTTCTGACGAAGGAAGAGGGTGGACGCCACACGCCGTTCTTCAACGGATACCGTCCGCAGTTCTACTTCCGGACGACGGACGTGACGGGAGCGGCGGAGCTTCCGGAAGGCGTGGAGATGGTGATGCCGGGGGACAACGTGCAGATGGAGGTGGAGCTGATCGCCCCCATCGCCATGGACCCCGAGCTGCGCTTCGCGATCCGCGAGGGCGGCCGCACCGTCGGCGCTGGCGTCGTTACCGAGATCATCGAGTAAAGAGGCGGGGAAACCCCTATGGCTGGCAGGATTCGAATTCGACTCAAGGCGTTCGATCACTGGATCGTGGATCAAACCGCGTCCGATATCGTTCGCACGGCACAGAAGACCGGCGCGATGGTCAGCGGGCCCATTCCGCTCCCCACGCGACGGCAGCGGTGGACCGTGCTCCGGTCTCCGCACATCGACAAGAAGAGCCGGGAGCAGTTCGAGCTCAGGACGCACAAGCGCCTGATCGACATCTTGGACAGCCGGCCCCAGACGATCGACGCGTTGACCAAGCTGGACCTTCCGGCCGGGGTGGACGTCGAGATCAAGGTGGACTGAGAATGGCTTCGATCGATCGCGCGACTCGGCGTTGGACTTCGGACACGACTTCCTGCGGCGTACTACAGGTACGCCTCGGTCGTCGCGCGCACCGCGCGCAGCGTGGTCCGTCCGCCTTGATTCGCACGATCGCTCTTCGCCATTCGATCAGCTCTAGCGAGAAATAGCATGCCAGGAATCATTGGAAAGAAGATCGGGATGATCCGCGTCTTCAAGGAAGACGGCGCCGCCGTGCCCTGCACGGTGGTGGAGGCGGGTCCCTGCCCGGTCGTGACCATTCGGACCGAAGAGGCGGACGGGTACAACGCCGTTCAGCTCGGGTTCGAGATGCAGAAGGAAAAGCGCGCCACCAAGGCCGAGGTAGGCCACGCCGCGAAAGCCGGCGTCGAGGGCGCGCCGAGGATCCTCCGCGAGTTCCGTGCCGACGCCGGTGAGGAATACGAGCTGGGCCAGAACATCACCGTGGACGTGTTCGAGCCCGGTGAGATCGTGAAGGTTCGTGGAACCTCGAAGGGGAAGGGCTTCCAGGGCGTGGTGAAACGCCATGGCTTCGCGGGTCGCCCCGCGTCCCACGGCCACCCCATGTCGAGGACCCCCGGATCGCTGGGGCCGGGTACCGACCCGTCCCGGGTGATCAAGGGCAAGAAGATGCCGGGTCGTATGGGCGGAGCCCGCACGACCGTGAAGAACCTGGAAGTGGTGAAGGTCGACACCGAGAAGAACCTGCTCTTCATCAAGGGCGGAATTCCCGGGTCCCGTAACAGCTACGTCCTCATCCAGAAGTGACGATGTTCAAGGCGCCCTACTACAAGACCGACGGCTCGAAGGGCCGGGCACGCAAGCTGCCCGCGGAGCTCTTCGACGGCGAGGTGAACGAAAGCGTGCTTCACCAGGTGGTGAAGGCACATCTGGCCAACCAGCGCCAGGGCACGGCCGCAGCGAAGAATCGCGCGGCGGTGGCGGGCGGTTCCCGGAAGCCCTGGAGGCAGAAGGGCACCGGTCGCGCGCGTCAGGGAACGACCCGGGCGGCCCAGTGGGTCGGCGGGGGACGGGCTTTCCCGCCCCAGCCCCACTCGTGGCGGCAGCGGATTCCCCGGAAGGTGCGGGCCCTGGCTCACCGTTCGGCGCTCAACGCCCGGGCCCAGGCCGATCAGGTGATCCTGATCGACACCCTGAGCATGGACGCGCCGAAGACGGCCACGATCCGCGACTACCTCGAGTCCATCGGGGCCGAGGGCAAGGTCCTGATCCTGACCGAGGACCTCAGCACGAACGTGTATCTCTCGGCCCGGAACCTGAACGGCGTCGAGGTCCGGACGTTCGGCGAAGAGTCCACCTACGACGTCCTCTGGGCTCAGACGCTCGTGATCGAGCGCGGCGCCCTGGAGAACGCGAAGGCCAAGGCGCCGGCCGCGGAAGCGCCCGCCGCCGAGGCAGACGACACCGAAGCGAGCGACGGAGAGGAGGCGTCCGATGCGTGAAGCCTACGACGTGATCATCTCGCCGGTCGTGACCGAGAAGTCCACCGAGCAGATGGAATACGAGAACGTCTATACGTTCATCGTCAACGAGAAGTCCAACAAGATCGACATCGCCAGGGCGATCGAGTCCCTCTGGGACGTGACCGTCCAGGACGTGCGCACCATGCGCTACGCCGGCAAGCAGCGCCGGGCGTTCCTGGGGCACCTGGCGAAGAACTGGAACATCGGCCGTAGGGCGTCTTTCAAGAAAGCGGTGGTCAAGCTTTCCGAAGGCGACTCCATCGAGCTGTACGAGCAGGGCTGAGGATAAAGCGATGCCACTCAAGCGATTCAAGCCCGTCACGCCCGGAAGCCGCTTCCGTTCGGTGACCGCGGGGACCGACATCACCCGCAAGGGTCCGGAGAAGTCCCTGACCGAGTCCCTCAAGGGGTCCGGCGGCCGGAACCACCACGGACGGATCACCGTTCGTCGTCGGGGCGGCGGCCACAAGCGGAAGTACCGGAAGATCGACTTCAAGCGGAACAAGATCGGCGTCATCGGCCGGGTGGCCGAGATCGAGTACGATCCGAACCGGTCCGCGAACATCGCCCTCATCCACTACGAAGACGGCGAAAAGCGGTACATCCTGCACCCCCGGGATCTGAAGGTCGGTTCGGTGGTGAACGCGGGTCCCGACGCGGACATCCGGGTGGGCAACGCGCTCCCGATGGAGCGGATCCCACTGGGAACCACGGTCCACAACGTGGAGCTGAAGCCCGGCAAGGGCGGCCAGATGGCCCGCTCCGCGGGCGCCGGCGTCCAGATCGTGGCCAAGGAGGGCGACTTCGTCACCCTGCGCCTGCCTTCCACGGAAGTGCGCCGGGTGCGCAAGGAGTGCATGGCCACCATCGGTCAGGTCGGCAACACCGACCACGAGTTGAAGACCCTCGGAAAGGCCGGCGTGAGCCGTTGGATGGGACGGCGTCCCAAGGTTCGCGGCGTGGCCATGAACCCGGTGGACCACCCCCTGGGCGGTGGTGAGGGTCGGTCGTCCGGCGGACGCCCGCCGGTCTCGCCCTGGGGTAAGCCCGAGGGCAAGAAGACACGGAACAAGAAGAAGGAATCCACCAAGTACATCGTCCGCGGCCGTAAGCGCGGAAAAGCAACGAAGTCCTAAGGCGAGGTCGGCATGCCGCGCAGTGTAAGCAAGGGTCCGTACATCGAAGAGAGCCTTCTCCTGAAGGTCGATGGGATGAACTCCCGCGGGGAGCGTAAGGTCATCAAGACCTGGTCCCGGGCGTCCACGATCTCTCCCGACTTCGTCGGGCATACGATCGCCGTCCACAACGGGAACAAGTTCATCCCGGTCTACATCACCGAGAACATGGTCGGGCACAAGCTCGGCGAGTTCGCGCCCACCCGGCTGTTCCGGGGTCATGGCGGGAGGCTGGCCGACAAGCGCTCGACGCGCTGAGGCCGGAGGAGATTCGACTGATGACTGCAAGGGCAATCGCCAAGCGCATCCGCATGAGCCCCCGCAAGGTGCGGCTGGTCGTGGATCTGATCCGGGGCCGTTCTGTGAACGAGGCCTACGGTCTGCTGCGCCACTCGAAGAAAGCGGCCGCGGATCCCGTCGCGAAGACGCTGCGGTCGGCCGTCGCCAACGCCCAGATGCGGGCGCAGGACAGCGGCGACCTGTTGGACGTCGACGAGCTGATCGTGAGCGAAGCGTTCGTCGACGAAGGACCCACGTACCGTCGTTGGCGGGCAGCGGCCATGGGCCGCGCCGCACCACGCCGACGCCGCACCAGCCATATCACCGTTGTGGTGGAGACCAGGTAGATGGGACAGAAGACGCATCCGTACGGATTCCGACTCGGCGTGGTGAAGGATTGGAAGTCCCGCTGGTACGCCGAGCGTGATTTCCCCCGCCTCCTCAGGGAGGACGAGACGATCCGGAAGTACCTGGGGCGGCGCATGTCCCACGCGGCCGTCTCCAGCATCGACATCGAGCGGAAGCCGTCCAAGATCGTCGTGACGCTACACACGGCCCGCCCTGGCGTGGTCATCGGCAAGCGTGGCGCCGAAGTGGACAAGCTTCGCGACGAGTTGAGCGTGCTCACCTCGAGCGAGGTGTCCATCAACGTCGAGGAGATCAAGCGCCCCGAGGTCGATGCGGCCCTGGTCGCGGAGAACGTGGCGCACCAGCTCCAGCAGCGGATCAGCTTCCGCCGGGCCATGAAGCGGGCGGTGCAGTCCGCGATCCGAGCCGGCGCCCTGGGCATCAAGATCCAGTGCAGCGGCCGTCTCGGTGGTGCCGAGATCGCCCGGACCGAGGGCTACAACGAGGGTCGGGTGCCCCTGCACACGCTGCGGGCCGACATCGACTACGCCCAGCACACGGCGAAGACCACTTACGGCACCGTCGGTGTGAAGGTCTGGATCTTCAAAGGTGAGATTACCGACGAGCGCCAGGGGCGGACGTACTCCGCTGGTGGCTCGCAGGAAAAAGCGGCCCGATGAAATCGGCGCAGGAGGTCGTTGGCCTTGCGGGCCGCGCGCTGCGACGTGCTATGAGCACGCCTCGCGTGCGGTCCTCGGCCGCCTGCTCCTGCATCCGATTTGATCGGTCCCTGGACACAGCAGTTTGACGAAGTTGTTCGCGAAAGAAACGAACGAGTAGAGATCGATGCTATCGCCGAAGCGAGTAAAGCACAGGAAGACGTTCAAGGGCAAGATGCGCGGGCTGGCCCGCCGGGGGAACAAGGTCTCCTTCGGGGACTACGGCCTCCAGGCCCTGGAGCCCACGTGGATCACGAACCGGCAGATCGAGTCGGCTCGTGTGGCCATGACCCGTCACATCAAGCGTGGCGGGAAGGTCTGGATTCGCATCTTCCCCGACAAGCCCATCACCCAGAAACCCGCCGAGACCCGGATGGGGAAGGGAAAGGGCAACCCGGAGAAGTGGGTCGCCGTGGTCAAGCCCGGACGCATCATGTTCGAGCTGGAAGGTGTCCCCGAGGACGTGGCCAAGCGCGCCATGGAGCTCGCGTCCGCCAAGCTGCCGATCAAGACCCGCTTCGTGGTCCGCGAACGCCAGCTGGGAGGCTAGGCACCTCGTGCCACGATTTCGCTACATTCGGAGCCCGCTGCATCGCCCACAGTCGCGTTGCAGCTCCTCAGAGTGGCGCTGCCACGCTTCGTCGCGGCGCCTTGCTGAGGCCGCGCATCGGGCTCCTCGGTGTGAACGCTCAACCATGGCACGAGGTGCCTGACATGAAAGCCGAAGACATTCGCGAGTGGGACGACCACGAGATCGCGATCCGGGTGAAGGAGCTCAAGCAGGAGCTCTTCAGGCTCCGGTTCCGTAGCGCCACGATGGAGCTCGAGAACCCCAGCCTGCTGCGGGGAATCCGCAAGGACGTGGCCCGCTTGAAGACCATTCTCCGTGAGCGTGAGCTCGCGGGTGACAGCTGAACTCGAAGCCAAGACTCCGATGACGGAAGAACAGCAGGAACAGAGCGCCGGGACCGAGGCCCGCAACCGCCGCAAGACGCGGGACGGTGTGGTGGTCAGCGACCGCGGCGACAAGACCGTGGTGGTTCGGGTGGAGCGGCAGTTCTCGCATCCCTTGTACGGGAAGCAGGTCAAGCGCTCCGCCAAGTACCACGCTCACGACGAGACCAACGAATATCAGACCGGAGACCGGGTCCGCATCATGGAAACCCGACCCCTCTCCAAGCTGAAGCGGTGGCGCGTCGTGGAGCTGCTCGAGCGTCCTGAGTAAGGATCCAGGGAGAGATCGATGATTCAACAGGAATCGATGCTCAGGATCGCCGACAACACCGGTGCCAAGAAGGCGTTGTGCATCCGGGTTCTCGGGGGCTCGGGGCGACGGTATGCCAGCGTGGGTGACGTCGTGGTCGTGACGATCAAGGACGCGATCCCCAACGCCGGTGTGAAAAAGGGAGAGGTGGCCCAAGCCGTGGTCGTGCGCACCGCCAAGGAGGTGCGCCGCAAGGACGGGTCCTATATCCGATTCGACGACAACGCCGCTGTGCTGATCAACCCGCAGGGCGAGCCGCGCGGGACGCGCATCTTCGGACCCGTGGGCCGAGAGCTCCGGGAAAAGCGGTACATGAAGATCGTGTCTCTGGCGCCGGAGGTACTGTAAATGGGCAAGCAGCCTACGTACGCCCCTAAGAAGTACCGGATCGTCAAGGGCGATCGGGTGCGCGTGATCCGGGGCAACTTCCGGGACATGGAAGGCCCCGTGCTCCGGGTGAACCGGGACACCGGACGGGTCGTGGTCGAAGGCGTGAACATGCGTAAGCGGCATGAGCGTCCCAGCCAGGCCAACCCGGACGGCGGCATCATGACGTTCGAAGCACCGATCCACATCTCCAACGTCATGCTCGTCGACCCGGCCACGGAGGACGCGAGTCGGATCCGGATGCGCCTCGAGGCCGATGGCACCAAGGAGCGAATCGCCGTGAAGAGCGGCAACCCGATTCCCAAGCCGTAAGGCGTCGGGAATCCAACACGAACAAACGGACTACGGCTTCCGGCAGGCGGGCCCGACCCGCATCGGGAGCATGGAAGAGAGACATGCAAACACGACTACAAGAGCACTACCGGGATCATGTGACGCCCGCGCTCACCGAGCAGTTCGGGTTCACCAACCCCCACCAGGTACCCAAGGTGGTCAAGGTGGTGCTGAACGTGGGTGTCGGCGATGCGTCCAAGAACCAGAAGCTCCTGGACAGCGTGGTCGAGGAGCTGGGCATCATCACCGGCCAGAAGGCGGTGATCACACGGGCGCGGAAGGCGATCTCGAACTTCTCGCTGCGTGAAGGCATGCCCGTGGGCGCGTCGGTCACCCTACGCCGGACTCGCATGTACGAGTTTCTGGACAGGCTGGTGAGCGTCACGATTCCCCGGATCCGCGACTTCCGCGGCCTGCAGACCCGCTCCTTCGATGGACGCGGCAATTACACGATGGGCGTTCGGGAGCAGATCATCTTTCCCGAGATCGACTACGATCGGGTCAACAAGATTCACGGGATGGACATCACCATCGTGACCAACACGGACAAGGACGACGAGGCCCTCGCGCTCCTTACGGAGATGGGCTTCCCGTTCCGCGGCACTGTCCCCGTCGTCATCGGTGGGGTCCCGAGCTAGCACATGTTGAATGCTTCGTACTTCCCCGGGAGGGGCTGAGATGGCCAGGAAGGCTCTAGTCGAAAAGGCAAACAGCGAGCCCAAGTTCAAGGTTCGCGCTCACAACCGCTGTGGTCGCTGTGGGCGGCCTCGGGCGTACATCCGGAAATTCGGCATCTGCCGGATCTGCTTCCGCGAGCAAGCGTTGCGCGGCGAGATCCCGGGTGTCCGGAAGTCCAGCTGGTAAAGGATCGACTCGATATGATGACCGACCCGATCGCCGACATGCTCACCCGCATCCGGAACGCCGGACAGGCGGGCCATCGCTGGGCGGACATGCCGGTTTCGAAGCTCAAGGTGGAAGTCGCCAAGATCCTGGCGGACAACCACTTCGTTTTCGACCACAAGGTTCTCGACGACGGCCGTTTCGGGGTGCTGCGGGTGTACCTGAAGTACCACGAAGGGGCTCCCGTCATCCGGCATCTGGAGCGGGTTTCCCGTCCGGGTCGCCGGCACTACGTGGGGGTGGGCGACATTCCCCGGGTCCGCAACGGCCTGGGCATGGCGATCCTCTCCACGTCCGACGGACTCATGTCCGACCGCTCTGCACGCCAGGAGGGCGTGGGCGGCGAACTGATGGCACTTGTCTGGTAGAGAAGATCCATGTCCAGGATTGGTAAACAGCCGGTTCCGCTGCCGAAGGGTGTCGAGGTAAAAGTCGACGGCTCGGTGGTGACCGTCAAAGGCCCAAAGGGCCAGCTCAATCAGCGTCTTCCCGCCGAGATCAGCGTGGCGGTCGAGGACGAACAGGTCGTCGTGACCCGCCCCAGCGACCAATCGAAGCACCGGGCGCTCCACGGCCTGAGCCGCACGCTCGTCGCGAACATGGTCGAGGGCGTCACCCAGGGATACAAGAAGACCCTGGAGATCGTCGGCGTGGGATACCGGGCCGAGAAGCAGGGCAAGGGGCTTCGGCTTCAGCTCGGCTTCTCCCACCCCATCCAGTATGACGCTCCTGACGGCGTCAGCCTGGAGGCGCCCCAGCCAACCGTCGTGGTGGTCGAGGGCATCGACAAGCAGAAGGTGGGACAGGTCGCCGCGGAGATCCGTGGATTCCGGCCCCCGGAGCCCTACAAGGGCAAAGGCGTCCGGTACCAGGGCGAGCATGTGCGCCGCAAGGCCGGTAAGACGGCCGGCGCCTGATCAGAGATTCCGGCCGCCACGCAGGGCGGTCGGTCAAGCGAACGAAGACTGAAGCGATTCAGGAAGGCACGATGTCGCAGAATAGACGAACCAACCCCCGGCAGGCGCGACGCGCGCGCCGGCACGTCAGCATCCGGAAGCGGATTTCGGGCTCGGCCGAACGGCCCCGGCTCGTGGTCTATCGTTCTTCCCGGAACATCGAGGGTCAGATCGTCAACGACGACGCCTCCCAGACGCTGGTCGGCGTCTCGACGCTGGCTCCCGAGCTGAAAGACATGAAGCTCGAGGACGAGCACAAGAACATCCAGCGGGCCCATGCCGCTGGAAAACTCCTGGCCGAAAGGGCCAAGGAGAAGGGCATCGAAACCGTGGTGTTCGACCGCGGTGGCTTCAAATACCACGGCCGGGTCAAGGCTTTTGCAGAGGGCGCCCGCGAGGGAGGGCTCGAGTTCTAATGGCTAGAGAAAAGAGACAGGGCGGCCGCGGTCGCGAGAGTGAAGGCGTCGAGAACGTCATCCACATCAACCGTGTCGCCAAGGTGGTCAAGGGCGGACGTCGGTTCTCCTTCACCGCGCTGGTGGCCGTCGGCGACCAGGCGGGCAAGGTGGGCATCGGGCTGGCCAAGGCCAACGAAGTCGCTGAAGCGATCCGAAAGGCGTTCGAGCGGGCCCGCAGGAACATGGTCACCGTGCCCGTGCGGAACGGCACCATTCCCCACGACATCGTGGGTGAGTGGGGTGCTGGCCGAGTCATGCTTCGGCCCGCCGCTCCCGGTACGGGCGTGATCGCTGGAGGCCCGGTCCGGGCCGTGGTGGAGGCCGCCGGTATCACCGACGTGCTGACCAAGAGCCTGGGCACCAACAACCCGATCAACGTGGTCCGCGCCACCATGAACGGGCTGACCAGCCTGGTGACGCCGGAGCAGGCCGCCCTCGAGCGTGGCGTGACCGTCGAGGAACTGGGGGTCTACGGTGGCTAAGAAGAAGGACATCAGGCTCGAGATCAAGCAGATCAAGAGCGGCATCGGGCGCCCCGGCAAGCACCGGCGGACGCTCCGGGCCCTGGGCATCAAGCGGCACCAGCAGTCGGTGGTGCACAACGACAGCCCGGCGATCCGAGGCATGATCAATCAGGTCCGGCACCTGGTGTCGGTCAACGAGGTCGAGGAATAGACGATGGCGGAGCTACACGATCTGAGCCCGGCGGAGGGCTCGCGCCGGTCGCGGAAGCGGTTGGGGCGGGGCCAGGGGTCCGGCACGGGCAAGACGGCCGGTAAGGGCCAGAAGGGTCAGAATTCCAGGAGCGGCGGCGGTGTAAGCGCCGGCTTCGAGGGTGGCCAGATGCCGCTGCAGCGGCGGATCCCGAAGCGGGGCTTCACGAACATCAACCGGGTGGAATACCAGGTGGTGAACGTCCGTGACCTGGTCCGTCACGAGCCCGGCGACGTGACTCCGGAGAGCCTCCGGGAGCACGGGCTGATCAGCTCGCTGCGTCTTCCCGTGAAGATCCTGGGGACCGGTGAGCTCGAAGGCGCGTATAACGTGACGGCCCACAAGTTCAGCGGCAGCGCCCGCACCAAAATCGAGGCTGCCGGCGGGACGGTGTCGGTGGTCGGAAGCTCCGACGAGTCGTAAGGGACCGATGGCGAACCCCATTCCCAACCTGTTCCGCGTCCCCGAGCTCAAAGAGAAGATTCTCTTCACGCTCGGAATGCTCCTGATCTACCGGATCGGGGCGCACATTACCGTTCCCGGCCTGGACGTCGGGGCGCTGCAGGCCCAGTTCGGCCAGCTTCAGAACACGCTCTTCGGTGTGTACGACATGTTCGTGGGCGGCGGCCTTTCCAGGGCCACCATCTTCGCTCTCGGCATCATGCCGTATATCTCGGCGAGCATCATGTTCCAGCTGCTCGCCGCCGTGTTCCCCACGGTGGAGAAGCTGCAGAAGGAAGGCGACGAGGGCCGGAAGAAGCTCACGCAGTGGACCCGGTACACCACCGTGGTGCTCTGCATCGTCCAGGCCTACGGCTACTCCGCGTTCCTGGGGAGCATCCCCGGCGCGATCCGGACGCCTGGCCTCGGCTTCACGTTCACCACGGTCACCGTGTTGACCACCGGCGGAATCTTCGTGATGTGGCTCGGTGAGCAGATCACGGAGCGGGGCATCGGCAACGGGATGTCCCTCCTGATCTTCTTCTCCATCATCGAAGGGTTCCCGGCGGCGGTCGCCCGCACCTGGGAAGCCCTCATGCTGGGCGAGATCGGGCTGTTCGCCATGGTCGCGCTGCTGGTGGTGTTGATCGGTGTGACCGCTGGCGTGGTGGCGATGACCATGGGAGCCAGAAAGATCCCGGTACAGATCCCCAGGAAGGTCATGGGTCGGGGCCGGATCCGAGAAGGACAGAAGAGCTTCATTCCGCTACGAGTGAACTCTGCGGGTGTGATGCCGATCATCTTCGCCCAGTCGTTCATTATCGTGCCGGGCACGCTGGCGGCCTTCTCCTCTGCGCCGATCCTGCAGACCATCTCGGACATGTTCCAGCCCCAGACGTGGGCCTACTACATCACGTATGGGCTGCTGATCGTGTTCTTCACGTACTTCTACACCGCCATCATCTTCAACCCGGTGGACCTGGCGGAGAACCTGAAGAAGCAGGGGGCGTTCATCCCTGGTGTGAAGCCGGGAGCCCGGACCGCCGAGTACATCGACCGGGTGCTGACCCGGGTCACGCTGCCCGGCTCCTTCTATCTGGCGCTCATCGCGCTGGTGCCGTTCTGGATCTTCGACATCTTCAACATCCAGACCTTCTTCTTCGGAGGGACGGGGCTCCTGATCGTCGTGGGTGTGGCGTTGGACACGGTGCAGCAGGCACAGCAGCACCTGCTTCTGCGGCACTACGACGGGTTCATGAAGAAGGGGCGGGTCAAGATGCGGGGACGCCAGCGGTACATGTAGGACACTTGTAGAGGGGTGGCGCACCGCGTGTCGCCCCTCTCTCCAGACCGCTGCGGCCGCGCACGGGCTGGATGCTACACCGGGTCTTACGGCCTTCGCTCGGCGCCGGCGCCTTTGGATCGCCTGGCGCCGAGTCTTACGATAGGGGCGACACGCGGCGCGCCACCTCACCGGTGGAGCCATGTTCCGCTGAGGCCCACGCAGTTGGGGATAAAACGGGTCGGCCGCTGGGCCGGTAGGGCGGACACTTGCTCCGCCGTTACGAATGGACGGGATCGCCATGGTCATCATTCTTCTCGGACCGCCGGGCGTCGGTAAGGGCACCCAGGCGAAGATGCTCATCGACGCCACGGGTATGCGGCACATCTCCACCGGAGACCTGCTGCGGGCCGCGCGCAGAGAAGGCACCGAGCTCGGCCTGAAAGCCCAGGCATTCATGGACGCCGGTGAGCTGGTGCCCGACGAGGTGATCATGGGCATGGTCGCCGAGGAGTTGGAAGCGCTGGACGCCGACCAGGGCATCATCTTCGACGGATTCCCCCGCACCAGTGTGCAGGCCGAGGGCCTGGTCCCCGTGCTCGAGACCGTGGGCCGGCAGGTCGACGGGGTCGTGGTGCTGGACGCCAGCGACGACGTGATCGTCAAGCGGCTCTCCGGACGGCGCAGCTGCGAGGATTGCGGAACGGTCTTCAACGTCCATTTCACGCCCCCAGCCACGCAAGGCACGTGTGACCGATGCGGTGGCACCCTGGTGCACCGGGCCGATGACCGACCCGAGACCGTGATGAACCGACTCGACGTTTATCGTGAGCTGACGGAACCGCTGATCCGGTTCTACGAGGTAAGCCCCGCGCCGGTCTGGACCGTCGAGGGCAACGGGGCCCCGGAGAATGTCGCGGCGGCCGTGCTGGCGGCTGTCGACAGCGTCCGCGTTGCCTCCACCCAGGAGTGAATCGAGCGTGATGTACCTCAAGACAGCCCAGGAAATCGACGTCATCGCTCGCGGTGGGGCCATCATCGGAGCCCTGTTCCAGCAGCTTTCGTCACGGGTCCAACCCGGAGTGACCACGCTGGAGCTCGACACGTTCTGCGACGACTTCATCGTCTCTCACGACGGCGCCGAACCCGCCTTCAAGGGGCTCTACGGATTCCCCGGCAGTGTGTGCATCTCGGTCAACGAAGAGATCGTCCACGGCATCCCGAGCGGTCGCCGTCGCCTGAACGAGGGAGACATCGTCAGCGTGGACGTGGGCGTTCGCCTCCAGGGATGGTGTTCGGATTCGGCGTTCACGTTCGCCGTCGGCGAGATCGACGGGGACACGCAACGCCTGCTCGACGTGACCGAGGCCTCTCTCGGCGCGGCCATCGCCGCCAGCGTCGTGGGCAACCACATCGGCGACATCGGCGCCGCGGTCGTGGAGACGGTGCAGGGCACCGGGATGAGCATCGTCCGTGACCTGGTGGGACACGCCGTGGGCCGCGAGGTCCACGAGGATCCCCAGGTACCGAACATCGGCCGGCCGGGCTTCGGGGCTCCCTTGCGAGAGGGTATGGTGCTTGCGATCGAGCCCATGATCAGCCTGGGAACGGATCGGATCAAAACCTTGGCCGATCGTTGGACCGTCATCACGGAGGATCGCACCCGCTCGGCCCACTTCGAGCACACGGTGGCCATCATGGCCGATGGTCCCCGCATCCTGACGGCGGCCGGAGACCCGGCCCATTCAGGGGCGGTCTGACCGCGCGTTGAGCGTGTCCTGAGGGCCGGTTCGGGACTCAGAGGGACGTCGGTTTTCAGCCGCTTGAAGGCCTGTGCGGTTCTAGTTACTATTATAAGCTCTGCCACAACCGTAGGGAGTTGGCGTTCATGAAGGTCAGAAGCAGTGTCAAGCCGATGTGCGAACATTGTAAGGTGATCAAGCGGCGCGGTGTCGTTCGGGTCATCTGCAAGCGTAATCCCCGGCACAAGCAGCGGCAGGGCTAGCGCCCGCGTCGGTTGAACGGACTAAGGTAGCAATGGCACGTATCGCAGGCGTTGATCTCCCTCGCGGGAAGCGCATCGAAATCGCCCTGACGTACATCTATGGGATCGGCCGCTCTCGGGCTGCCGAGATCCTCGAGGTGTCCGAGGTCGATCCCTCGCTCCGGACCCAGGATCTCCACGACGACGACGTGAACCGTCTTCGCCGGGCGATCGAGAGCAACTTCAAGGTCGAGGGCGCGTTGCGCACCGAGGTCTCCATGAACATCAAGCGGCTCATGGACATCGGGTGCTACCGCGGCCTGCGCCACCGTCGGGGTCTACCCGTGCGGGGGCAGCGCACCCACACGAACGCTCGGACCCACAAGGGTCAGCGGCGCCCCATCGCCGGCAAGAAGAAGGTCGGCAAGAAGTAGGGCGCCGGGGTCGGAAACGGCCCCCACACCATAGAGATTTTCCAACCACGGGATGCGGCGTGACGGGCCCACCGGGCTCGGCGTGCGCCGCATCTCGATTCGTCGGAAGGCACCTCCGCAGGGAGAGGAACATTGGCCAAGGGCAAGCCGACCCGGAAGCGCACGAAAAAGGTCGTGGAGGCTGAAGGCGTCGCACACATCAAGGCGACCTTCAACAACACGATCATCACGATCACCGACACCGCCGGAAATACGGTGGTGTGGGCCAGTTCGGGCAAAGCCGGGTTCAAGGGCTCCAAGAAGTCCACGCCGTTCGCCGCCACGATGGCGGCGGAGCAGGCCGGCCGGGAGGCCATGAGCCTGGGCGTTCGGCGGGTCACGGTGCGAGTCCAGGGACCGGGCTCCGGTCGCGAGTCGGCCATCCAGGCCCTGGCGACCGCGGGACTGCAGATCAAGTCGATCCAAGACGTCACGCCACTCCCGCACAACGGGTGTCGGCCGCCGAAGAAGCGGCGCGTCTAACAAGAGCTACGTCGCCTCAGAGGGCGGCGATCGGATACGAGAGTCGGGATGTCACGGTATACAGGACCGGTTTGTAAACTCTGTCGGCGGGAAGGCCAGAAGCTCTTCCTGAAGGGCGCCAAGTGCTACACGGAGAAGTGCCCCGTGGAGCGTCGGGCGTACCCGCCTGGACAGCATGGGCCGGCGCAGGCGCGTCGACGCCGTCAGTCGGATTATGCCGTACAGCTGCGAGAGAAGCAGAAGGTCAAGCGGATCTACGGCATGCAGGAGAAGCAGTTCCGGACGCTGTTCAAGAAGGCCGCGCACCGGGATGGCGTCACGGGCGCCAACCTGCTGATCTCCCTGGAGACCCGGTTGGACAACGTCGTCTTCCGTGCCGGCTTCGCGGGTAGCCGCAATCAGGCCCGCCAGCTGATTCGTCACCGTCATGTCGAGGTGAACGGCCGCACCGTGGACGTTCCGAGCTATCAGGTTCGCGCCGGTGACGAGGTGGCGGTACGCGCCAGGTCCCGGGACGGCGTAGTGGTGAAGGGCAGCCTCGAGGCTCGTACCCGACCCCAGGTTCCGGAGTGGCTGGCGCTGGACGAGAAGGCCCGGGTCGCCCGGATCATTCGAGTTCCGGAGCGCCAGGACATTCCGTTGGCGGTCCAGGAGCAGCTCATCGTCGAGCTCTACTCCAAGTAGTCCGACTCACGAATACGAAACTCCCAAAACAGGGCAGGGAGGGTAGCGGTGGAGATCGATCTCACCGGATTGGTGCTGCCGGAGCGCGTCGAGGCCTCAGAGCCGACGCGCGACGGAAAGGCAGCCGAGTTCATTATCGAGCCCCTCGAGCGGGGATACGGTCACACATTGGGCAACTCCGTCCGTCGTGTGCTGCTGTCCTCTCTTCGTGGCGCAGCCGTCTGGGCGTTCCGGATCGAAGGTGTGGTGCATGAGCACCAGACCATTCCGGGCGTCGTCGAAGACGTGCACCAGGTCATCCAGAACCTGAAGTCTCTCGTGGTCGTCCTTGACGACGACGTCGAAGAGGCGACGCTCGAGATCCACAGCGACAAGCGTGGGTCCGTGACGGCGGCGGACGTCCAGGCTCCGGCCGGCGTCGAGGTCCTTGATCCCGGGCATCACCTGATGACCCTGGAAGAGGACCGGCCGCTCAACATCGAGCTGTACGTGGACAAGGGCCGGGGCTTCGTCCTGGCCGACCAGCATCCGATTCCCCGGGGCGCTCCCGTGGATCTGGTGCGGATCGACTCCATCTACAACCCGGTGCGCCGCGCCAACTTCTCCGTCGAGGAGACCCGCGTCGGCCAGCGAACGGACTTCGATCGCCTGACGATTTACGCCGAGACCGACGGTTCGGTGGAGCCGGCCGCGGCGGTGCGCTACGCTGCCCAGCTGGTCAGCAAGCACATGGACTATCTTCTGTACCTGGGCGAAGGCGGGATTCCCCAGGAAGTCACCTCGGGCGCGGTCGCCGTGCCCGACCGGCTTCAGGACCTGTTCAACCGGCCGATCGAGGATCTGGCCGAGTTGAGCGTCCGGTCCCGGAACTCGCTCCAGAAGGAGAACATCCAGACGCTGGGCGAGCTGGTGCAGAAGACCGAGGACGAGATGCTCGCCATCGAGAACTTCGGGAAGAAGTCCCTGAAGGAAATCAGCGACTTCCTGGACGAACACGGCCTCCGGTTCGGCATGCGCCTGCAGGGCGGTGACGACGGCCGCATGTTCTTCCTGGAAGAGGCGGAAGCCGGTGCGGTGGAATCGGCGGACGAGGAAGACTGACCGATGAGACATCGTAAGAAGGGGCGGTCTCTGAGCCGTACCGCGAGCCACCGGCGGGCGACGCTCCGGAACATGGCCACGTCGCTGTTCCTGCATGAGCGGATCGAGACGACCGAGGCCAAGGCCAAGGAGCTTCGTCCGTTCGCCGAGCGTTTGATCACGCTGGCGCGGCGGGGAGACCTGCACGCCCGGCGCCTGGCCGGCCGGAACATCGCCGACCGGGAGGCCCTCGGGAAGCTGTTCGACGACCTCGGGCCCCGCTTCGCGGAGCGCCCCGGGGGATACACCCGGGTCCTGAAGCTCGGTGCTCGCCGGGGCGATGGAGCGGATATGGCGCTGATCGAGTTGGTGGACTAATCTCTGTGCCTTCGTCCAGCAACCCTTTGATGCGAGAGGAAGTCTCGAAGATGGCATTGATCCGCTCCCGTGCAGGCGCGGCGAACATGGCGCCGATCCTGATGGTGGTCGCGTTTCTGTCGATCGGGCTCTTCGTCTGGTGGCTGTCGGCCACCGCCGAGCCCACCGAGGTCGTGATCGTCGAAGAAGTGGTCGACGAAGCGGCGGCCGAAGGCGCAGTGGCCTGGGCCGATTTCGGAGCCGATCCCGAGTCCTTTGCGGGACAGGAGATCACGATTCCGGGCGTGCAGGTCGCCAGCCTCCTCGGTGGTCAGGCCTTCTGGGCCCAGCTGCCCAGCGAAACCCCGTACCTGATCAAGCTCGGCGACGACCTCGTCGCGGGCGGAGTGTCCGTCACCAGCGGTGACGCCGGCGACATCACGGGTACGGTGCACATGATGTCGGACAGCGTGTTGAACGCGTGGGAAGCCGCAGGGGCTTTCACCGACCCCGTCAACAGAATCGAGGCGGAGTTCGCCACCAGCTTCTTCGAGGCCCAGGCCATCATGGTCGGGCCCCCCGAAGGCAGCTGACGGGCGACCGCCAGAGTAGCGAGATAGATCAGATGGCTCGAGTGTGTCACGTTTGCGGTAAAGGCCCGAGCACGGGCAACAACGTCAGCCACGCGCACAACAAGACGCGTCGGCGCTGGTTGCCCAACCTCCAGCGGGTGCGGATCATCGATTCCGACGGGACTCGCAAGCGCGTGCGCGTGTGCACGTCCTGCATCTCGGCGGAGAAGATCACCAAGGCTCCGCCGATGAAGGCGGCCGCCGGAGGCTGATGGCGTCTCCTCGGACCGAGCGGGTCCGGGAAGTGGACCATGCGAGTCGAGACCTGGGCTCCCGCGACGGATCGTTTCCGTCGCGGGAGCTTTGTCGTTGTGACCTCCCAGCTCTCGACCTCGGGGTCTCGACCGGGCCTCGGGGCGCACGGACACCGACATGATGCGCTTCCTTCTGCCCATGGACGCCGTCGTGGGCGCCTCGACGCCCGAAAGCCTGGGCGCCCTGCGCCGGGCCGACAGGGTCTACTGCCCACCGGAGGCAGCGCGCCGGATCGAGAGCCTGGTCCACCCTGGAGCCAGCGTCCGGGTACGCCCTGAGGATCCAGCGTCCCTGCTCGGACTTCTCGGTGACGCCGCGGGGACCTCGACCGGAGGCCACCCGACCTGCCTCGCCGTGGTACTCGAGCCGAGACTGTTCGAGGATCTGCATCGGGCCCTGGACCACGCCGGCGGCGAGCCCTGGTCGAATCTGCGCGTCCTCTCCGCGGTGCCCCTGGGCGGGATCGTCCTCGGAGCCACGGTCCCACCGAAGGCCGTGGCTTCCTGGCTGTCCGATCGTCCCCTCGCGGGATTCAGGGTCCTCGTGACCCGGCCGGCGCACCAGACCGCCGGGCTGGAGGCCCTGCTTCGGGAACGAGGCGCCGAACCCGTCCGTTTCCCGGTCATCCAGATCGAGGCCCCGACCGATCCCGCCCCGATCCGTGAGGCCGTCTCGCGGCTGGAGTCCTATCGCTGGATCCTGTTCACGTCCGCAAACGGCGTACGGGCCTTCCGGGACCGGCTGTTCGAGCAGGGACTCGACGCCCGGAGCCTCTCCGGCCTCCGGGTGGGTGCCATCGGACCGGCCACGGCCGCCTGCCTGCGAGACGTGGGAATCACCGCCGATCTCGTGCCGCCCCGGTACGTCGCGGAGTCAATGCTGGAGGCCTTGCGAGAGCGGGATTCCTGGTCCGGAGTCCCCGTTCTGCTCCCCAGGGCACGGGAGGCACGGGACTTGCTTCCGGACGGGCTTCGCGACCTGGGGGCGCACGTCGACGTGGTGGAGGCGTACCGCACGGATCCGGTTGACCCGGCGAAGGGCGCCTCCATGCGCGAAACGCTGGAATCCGGACAGGTGGACTTCGTGACTTTCACGGCGTCCTCCACCGTTCGTGCGTTTTGCCAGATCGTTGGCACCCTGGGCAGGGCCCAGGGGGTCGCGATCGGACCGATCACTGCGGGGACGGCACGGGACGAGGGCCTTGAAATGGCAGGCGTGGCAGCAGAGCATACGACGCCTGGATTGGTGGCCGCGTGCGAGGCCCTTTCGGTTTCCGCCAGGACCTGAACCCGGTGCCACACCGCGGAGGTCGGGGGGTATCGGTCGGTCGAATCCAGCCCGACAGAGGCGAAAACGGCGGGCTTGGCCGTGGCCGAAGCCGCCGGCGAGGATCCAACAATGAGGAGTGACACCTTGAACGACTTCCTGGACCGATTCACCGGCGATGATCTGACGCTGGGCGTGGTTGGCCTCGGATACGTGGGGCTGCCGTTGGCCGTCGAGGCCGCCCGCAGCGGGCTGACGGTGATCGGTTTCGACGTGAGCGAGAGAACCGTCGCTTCGGTGAACGAGGGACGGAGTCACATCCAGGACCTGTCCGATGACGAGATCGGTGACCTCACCCGGGCCGGGCGCCTGATCGCGACCGCGGACATGTCCAGGCTGGCCGAGTGCGACGCCGTCTCGATCTGCGTCCCGACGCCGCTGTCGAAGACCCGCGACCCGGACGTGTCGTATATCCTCTCGGCGACGGAGGCCGTGGCCGACGCCCTGCGCCCCGGGCAGCTCATCGTGCTGGAATCCACCACGTATCCGGGAACGACACGCGAGGTCGTGCTTCCCGCCCTGGCCAGGACCGGGCTCGAAGTCGGCACAGACTTCTTCCTGTGTTTCTCACCGGAGCGGGTGGATCCAGGTAACCAGACCTGGAAGATCCGGAACACGCCCAAGGTGATCGGCGGTGTCACCCGCTCGTGCGGGGAGGTCGGACGACGATTCTACGAGCGCTTCATCGAGCGGCTCGTGCTCGTCTCCACCACGGAGGCCGCGGAGCTGACCAAGCTGCTCGAGAACACCTTTCGCGCGGTGAACATCGGTCTCGTGAACGAAACGGCGATGATCGCGGACATACTCGGTGTGGACGTGTTCGAGGTGATCGACGCCGCAGCCACCAAGCCGTTCGGATACATGAAGTTCACCCCGGGCCCCGGGCTCGGAGGCCACTGCATTCCCGTGGACCCCCACTATCTGTCCTGGAAGATGCGGTCGCTGAACTACCGGGCGCGGTTCATCGAGCTGGCTGCCGAGATCAACGCCGAAATGCCGGTCTTCGTGGCGGACAAGGCCCGAGAGGCCTTGAATGCCCACAGAAAGGCCGTGAACGGGGCACAGATCCTGGTCCTGGGGATCGCCTACAAGAAGGACGTCAGCGACATCCGCGAGTCGCCGGCTCTGGACGTCATCCGTTTGCTGGAGGCAGACGGAGCGGACGTGTCGTATCACGATCCGTTCGTGGCCCACCTGGCCGAGGACGGGCATGACCTGTGGTCCGTTCCGTTGAGCGACGAGACCCTCGATGCCGCGGACGTCGTGATTCTCATCACGGACCATTCCGGGTTCGACTACAACCAGATCTACTCCTGCTCTCGCCTGCTGGTGGACGCCAGGAACGCCACGGCGGGCGTTCCCGCGAGCGCAGGGCACCCCTCTTCCAGCTGGATCGTCAAGGGCCTGGACCCGTCCTGACCCGAGCCGCCCTGGCTCTCCAGCCCCTTGCCACGGAAAACCAAAGGTCGAACTCGCGATGACAGATAACCTCATACCGCCTCACGGCGGGCGTCTGGTTCAGCTGGTGGTAGACGAGGAGCGGGCAGACGCCCTCAAGGCGGCATCCCGGGACTGGCCGTCGGTCGATCTGACCCCGAGGCAGCTTTGCGACCTCGAGCTCCTGATGAACGGGGCGTTCAGCCCGTTGACCGGGTTCCTCGGACGGGCTGAGTACGAGTCGGTCCGGGACTCGATGCGGCTGGCGGACGGAACGCTCTGGCCCATGCCGATCACACTGGACCTCTCGGACGAGAAGGCCGAGGAGTTGGCCGGGGCGGAAATGGTCGCGCTGCGGGATCCAGAGGGCGTGATGCTCGCCGCGCTTCGGGTTCGGGACGTTTGGACGCCCGATCGGGTCCTGGAGGCGGAGCGGGTGTTCGGCACGAGCAATCCCGAGCACCCCGGCGTGGACTATCTCCTGAATCGGACCGGACCGGTCTACCTCGGTGGAGAGATCGAAGGGATCCAGCTGCCGACCCACTACGACTTCCGGGACGTGCGCCTCACACCGGCCGAGATGCGAAATGAGTTCCGGAAGATGGGCTGGCGCGAGGTCGTGGCGTTCCAGACCCGGAATCCCATGCACCGGGCCCATCAGGAGCTGACGCTTCGGGCCGCCGAGAGCGTCGGCGGCAACCTCCTGATCCATCCGGTCGTGGGCATGACGAAGCCCGGCGACGTCGATCACTTCACCCGGGTGCGGTGCTACGAAGCCCTCCTGCCCCACTATCCCGAGTTCACCGCCCGAATGGCGTTGCTGAACCTGGCGATGCGCATGGGGGGACCCCGGGAAGCGGTGTGGCACGCGATCATCCGCAAGAACCACGGATGCACCCACCTCATCGTCGGACGGGACCACGCCGGCCCCGGAAGCGACTCCGAGGGCAATCCGTTCTATGGAGCCTACGAGGCGCAGGAGATCATGCGCGAGGTGGAGGAGGAGCTGGGCGTGCAGATGGTACCGTTCCGGCTCATGGTGTACGTGGAGGACACCGACGACTATCAGCCCATCGACGAGGTCCCGGAAGGGGTGAAGACCCGCTCCATCTCCGGCACCGAGCTACGGCAGCGCCTCGCCGACGGTCGCGAGATTCCCGGCTGGTTCACGTTCCCGGACGTGGCCGAAGAGCTGCGCCGCCGGCATCCGCCCAGGAAGGACCAGGGCTTCACCGTGTTCTTCACCGGGTTGTCGGGATCGGGCAAGTCGACGGTCGCCAACGTGCTGCGGGTGAAGCTGCTGGAGATGGGGGGACGTCCCGTGACCCTGCTCGACGGGGACATCGTGCGGAAGAACCTGTCCAGCGAATTGGGCTTCTCCAAGGAGCACCGAGACCTCAATATCCAGCGCATCGGCTTCGTCGCCTCGGAGATCACGAAGGGCGGGGGCATCGCGATCTGCGCACCGATCGCGCCGTATGCGGCGGTACGGGATCTGAACCGTGCCTTGATTTCCAAGGTCGGAGGGTACGTTCTGGTCCACATGGCCACCCCCCTGGAAGTGTGCGAGCAGCGAGACCGGAAGGGCCTGTATGCAAAGGCCCGGGCGGGCATCATCAAGGAGTTCACGGGAATCTCCGATCCGTACGAGGTCCCCGAGGACGCCGACGTCACGATCGACACCTCCGACCTCTCTCCGGAAATGGCGGCACAGAGAATCCTGTTGCACCTGGAGAGAGAAGGGTACATCGGGTCCCGGGTCGGGTGAACGCCGTGACGGGCAACCGCGAACGGGACCTGGACCGGATCCGTGAAGCCCTGGCGGTGGCGGCGCAAGTGCTCGTGCGCTATACCCCGGGCGACGTGGCCTGGGTGGAGAAGAGCGCCCGGGGAGATGAGCTCACCGAGGCGGACACGGCGGTGGACCGGGTGCTCCGGGACCTCTTGCCCCAGCCGGGAGAAGGGTGGCTCAGCGAAGAGACCCGGGACGATCCCGGGCGGCTGGACCGAGATCGGGTCTGGGTGGTAGACCCCATCGACGGGACTCGGGAGTTCGTGGCCGGGGTGCCGGAATGGTGCGTCTCGGTCGGACTCGTCGAGAAGGGTGAGCCCGTCGCCGGCGGCCTGTACAATCCCCAGACCCGGCAGCTGTTCGTCGGGTCGTTGGAGACCGGTGTGACGTTGAACGACGAACCCGTGACCGTCGCTCGCCGCGGAACCCTCGAAGGAGCCCGGGTCCTGGCGAGCCGAAGCGAGGTGAAACGCGGAGAGTGGAGCCGGTTCGACGGTGCGGGGTTCCAATCCGTGCCCTGTGGCTCCGTGGCGTACAAGCTCGGCCTGGTCGCCGCCGGTCTCGCAGACGCGACGTGGACCCTCGTCCCGAAAAGCGAGTGGGACGTGGCAGCGGGCGTGGCCCTCGTTCGCGCTGCGGGCGGTGTGTGTGTGCACTCGAACGGAGCGCGGCCGGCGTTCAACCGGCCCGCCCCGGTATTCCCGGATCTCCTGGCCGGTCACCAGCAGCTGATCGACGAGTTTCGGGCGTCCTGGCTCGTGTCCGAGTCGGACTCCCGCACCTAACCAGCAACGACGGATCTCAATGAATATCGCAGTCATCGGGACAGGGTACGTGGGCCTCGTGGTCGGTGCCTGTCTCTCCGAAACGGGGCACGACGTGGTTTGTGCCGACATCGACGCCGAGAAGGTGGCGGGCCTCAACCGGGGGGAGATCCCGATCTACGAGCCTGGACTGGAGCCCCTGGTGATCCAGAACCTGGAGCAGCAGCGCCTCCGGTTCACCACGGACGTGACCCAGGCGGTCCGGGACTCGGACGTAATCTTCATCGCGGTGGGCACCCCACCGGACGAAGACGGCTCGGCCGACCTGCGCCACGTGCTCGCTGTGGCCCGCACCATCGGTGAGGCCATGGAGGGCGAGAAGGTCGTGGTCACGAAGAGCACGGTCCCTGTCGGCACCGCGGAGAAGGTCCGGCTGGCCGTAGAGGCCGTCACCGAGCACAAGGTCCATGTGGCCTCCAATCCCGAGTTCCTGAAGGAGGGAGCCGCGGTGGAGGACTTCATGAAGCCCAACCGCGTGGTCGTGGGCGTGGACTCGGACTACGCCGCTGCGATCCTGCAGGACCTGTACGAGCCGTTCGTCCGGACCGGGAATCCGCTGCTGCTCATGGACGTGGCGTCCGCCGAGATCACCAAATACGCCGCCAACGCCATGCTGGCGACCCGCATCAGCTTCATGAACAGCGTCGCTCGGCTCTGCGAACGGACCGGTGCCGACGCCGACGCCGTGCGCCGGGGAGTCGGTAGCGACAAGCGCATCGGTTCCAGCTTCCTCTTCCCGGGCGTGGGATACGGTGGCTCCTGTTTCCCGAAGGACGTGAAGGCCCTGGTGAAGACCCAGCGGGATCACGGCCTCGACGCATCGATCCTCGAAGCGGTGGACCAGGTCAACGAGGGACAGAAGCGCCGGTTGTTGAACCAGGTCGTGGAGGTGTTCGGCGAAGATCTTTCCGGGCGGACCTTCGCCGTGTGGGGCCTGGCGTTCAAACCCAACACCGATGACATGCGCGAGGCTCCGAGCCTGGTGACCATCGAGGGCCTGCTGGAGCGCGGTGCCCAGGTCCGGGCCCACGATCCTGCGGCGATGAACGAAGCGCGACGTCACTTTGGCGACCGGATCGAGTACTGCGCCACGAACTACGGCACCCTGGACGATGCGGATGCCCTCATCATCCACACTGAGTGGCTTCCGTACCGGCAGCCGGACTTCCTGCGGATCAAACGGCTCCTGCAGCGCCCGCTGGTCTTCGACGGACGGAACCTCTACTCGCCTCGCCGGGTTCGTGCCCTCGGCCTCGACTACTATTCGGTCGGGAGGCTCCCGATCCTGGCAGCCACCGGGTGATCGGTCCGCGGCGCCGATGGACCCGACCGGGCACGGTCGGATTCAGGTCCGCACATGCCTGCCGGCGGAGTCGTTCGGGCCGGACCCGGGCGGCACCTTTCGCCCTCGCTGACCCACGCACGGAGACGAGTGAATGAGAGTGGTCATCACTGGAGTCGCTGGATTCCTGGGCTCACACGTGGCCGAGCGTTTCCTGACGGAGGGATACGAGGTCCTCGGCGTGGACAACTACATCACCGGCTCCCAGGAGAACGTGCGCCTACTTCGGGAGCTGCCCGGATTCAGCTTCCGGTACCACGACATCTCCCGACCCCTCTTTCTGGACGGCCCAGTCGAAGGCGTGCTCCACTTCGCCTCGCCGGCCAGCCCCGTCGACTACCTGGATCTGCCGATCCAGACCCTCAAGGTGGGCAGTCTCGGTACCCACAATACCCTGGGCCTGGCCACGGCGAAGGGCGCCCGGTACCTGCTCGCGTCCACGTCCGAGGTGTACGGGGATCCCCTGATCCACCCCCAGCCCGAGTCGTACTGGGGCAACGTCAACCCGGTGGGACCCCGGGGCGTGTACGACGAGGCCAAGCGGTTCGCGGAGGCCATGACCATGGCTTACCATCGATTCCACGGTGTGGACACCCGCATCGTGCGGATCTTCAACACGTACGGCCCGCGGATGCGGCCCGGAGACGGTCGGGTCGTCTCGAACTTCCTGGTCCAGGCCATCCGGGGCGAGCCGCTCACCGTGTACGGCGACGGATCCCAGACCCGGTCGTTCTGCTACGTCACCGACGAGGTGGACGGGATCTTCCGACTCTTCCACTCCGACCGCGTGGAGCCCACGAACATCGGCAACCCCCACGAGTTCACGATCCGCGAGCTCGCCGAGATCATCCTGGACGTGACGTCCAGTGAATCGGTCATCGACCGTCGACCGCTGCCCGAGGACGACCCCAAGGTTCGGCAGCCCGACATCTCGGTGGCGAAGGACGTACTCGGGTGGTCGCCTCAAACCGGGCTGCGTGACGGTCTCGAACGCACCGCCCCGTACTTCGCGAAGCTCGTGGGCGAGAAGGGAGCCAAGGCGAGGGCGTTGGACCCGGCCTCGGCTGGCCCCGAGCGGTAGCGCACCACCCCGCGTTCGGAGCCGGGCACCGTCCCGGCCCCCATGCAGGAGCGGAACACTCACAGGAGCGATCCAGGATCATGTCACGACCTGCCGTACCCAGCGGAGTCCGTTGTCTCGTCACCGGGGGCGCCGGTTTCATCGGTTCCAACCTGGTCGACCGGTTGCTGGCCGGCGGGGCCGGCGTCAAGGTGCTCGACGACTTCTCCACGGGTAAGCCGGAAAACCTCCACGATGCGGGTGCCCGGATCGAGGTTGTGGAAGGGTCGATCACGAATCCGGCCGCGTGCGCGGCGGCGTGCGAAGGGGTGGACTTCGTCTTCCATCAAGCCGCCCTCCCGTCGGTGGAGCGGAGCGTCCTCGAACCGCTGGCGACCCACGAGGTGAACGCCACCGGAACCCTGAACGTCCTTGTCGCTGCCAGGGACGCCGGCGTTCGGCGGATGGTGTACGCGGGCTCGAGCTCTGCCTACGGCGATACGCCCGAGTTGCCCAAGCACGAGGCCATGCCCACCAACCCCCGGTCTCCCTATGCGGCAGCCAAGCTGGCCGGCGAGGTGTACTGCCGGGTGTTCGCGGACGTGTACGAGTTCGAAACCGTGGTTCTGCGGTACTTCAACATCTTCGGACCCCGTCAGGATCCCGCGTCCCAGTACTCGGCGGTGATCCCCCTCTTCATCTCCAGGGCGCTCTCCGGCGACGCGCCCCGGATCCACGGGGACGGGGAGCAGACACGGGATTTCACGTATATCGACAACGCGATCGACGCCAACGTGCTCGCAGCCACGGTCCCACCGGACGGCGTGTCCGGCGAAGTGTTCAACGTGGGTTGCGGAGAGCGGACCTCGATCAATACCGTCTGGGACGAGATTCGACGGGCGACTGGCACGGACGCTGAGGCCACCCACGGACCGCCGCGTGCCGGCGATGTCCGAGATTCATTGGCTTCCCTGAACAGGATCAGGACAGGTCTCGGATACGAACCCACCGTGTCCCTGGGCGATGGCCTCGCCCGTACCACCCGATGGCTCGAGACCGTGGGCCTGTAATCCCCGGTCCCGACCCCACCACAACCAGCGGAAGCGAGACCTGGTGAGGCAGGAACAAGAAGGACTCACGAACGAGGTTCGGGGCGTCACGCAGGCGATCGAGCGGGGCATGGTCGCGTGGGAGCAGGACAACTTCGGCCTGGCGCTGGCCTGTTTCCAGATGGTCCTGGACGAACACCCGGACTTCCCGGACGTGCGGAACAAGGCGGGGCTCTGCCTGGCCATGCTGGGCGACCTCCGGGGCGCCGTGGAGCAGTTGGACGAGGCGGTGGCGATCAACCCCCGCTACGCCGAAGCCCATCTGAACCGGGCGGTGGTCCTCAACGAGCTGGGTCGCTTCGACGAGGCCCGGTCCTCCTTCACCCGGGCGGCGGAGCTCGAGCGGCACAGCGAGTATCCGGCGGACCTGGGGAATCAGCTGGCCATTGCCCACGCCCGGGTCGGAGACCTGTATCTCGACTGCTCCCGGCCGAAGAAAGCGGTCGAGGAGTACCTGGCTGCCCTGGAGGTCCGGCCCGGCTTCCTCGACATCCGTAGCAAGCTGGCTCGTGCGTATGTGGATCTCGGCCGCCTGGCCGAGGCTCGTCAGGAGCTGCTGTCCATCCTCGAGTTGAACCCGGATTTCACAGCGGCCCGTGTGCGGCTGGGGATGGTGCTCCAGCGGACCGGGGACCGGGTGGGCGCCGTCCGGGAGTGGAAGCGATGCGCGGTCGAAGACCCCGGGGACGTCCGCGTTCAGGCCTATCTCGCGTCTGCCGCGGGCGGGGGTGCCCAGGTCGACGGGGCCTTTTCTACCTGACGACCTCGTCCTCCGTCCGTTGACGAAGGGGTCGAAGGGAACCTGAAGGGCCGTCCGACACTACTGGGGCACAGGATTCCGTCTACCCGAGCCCCAGGTCCATGCGTCCCGAGCCCTCCCCACTCCCCAAGCATCGATCCTGGCTGGTCGTGGCCATCTTCGTGCTGAGCCCGGTCGGCATGGCCTGCGCCGGAGGTGGCACCGAGGAAGGCGCGCTGATCCGCGGGGATCAGGCCTGGGTGCGAGGCGACGTCGAAGAGGCCCTGGCCGAATACCGGCTGGCGTTGCTCGAGGGCTCGACCGACGCCGAGGTGTACGCTCGCATCGCCCACGCCTATGCCGAGCTGGGTCACATCGAGGAAGCGAGGGAGCACTACCGCCAGGCCACCGAGGCGAATCCCGGGTACGCGGATCAGGCCGTATCCGACCTCGTGCTGCTCGCGCGATCCGCCGAATCCCGGGGGGATCGCTTCAGCGTCGCGGCGGCGATGGAGGCGACCTCCGACTTCCGGCCCGGCGTCAGCGTGGCCGAGTTCGCCCTTCCGCTGGCCCGGTACTACAGCCAGAGTGGGGAGTACGGGCGGGCATTGCCGTACTATGGAAAGGCCCTGGCGGGGACGGATCCCGATTCGATGCCTGAGGTCTTGTACGAGACCGGGCTGGTCCACGAGCAGGTGGGCGACTGTGAGCGAGCCCTGGTCTTCTACGAACAGTTTGCCGAGCGGGTCCCGCTTCGGCAACGGAGCGAAGTGAACTTCCACATCGGGGAATGCTCCTACCTGACCGCGACCCGCATTCGCCGAGATCTCCGACGGGTGCGGGAGGACGGTGTCGCTCCCCCCGGGGGATTCGTGATGGAGGATTCCCCCGCAACCCTCGTCGAGGGCCTGCCCACCCGGGCAGACTCGTTTCCGGGCGAAGACGAGCTTTCGGCGCTGGAGGAGCTGGCGCTGCTACACCTGCGGCGCACGGTCACCCTGGGTGAACCCCGAAACCGGCAGGCCCAGTCCTACTTCGAGATGGGTGAAATCCTGGCGTCCCGGGGGCAATGCGAGGCCGCCGTCGAGGCGTTCCGGCAGGTGGCGAGGGTCGATCCCTCGGGCACCGGAACCCTGGTGACCCGGGCTCGGCAACGCATCGACGAGATCCGTTTCGGCCCCCCCGCCGCCACGCTCCAGGGGCCGGGAGCCGCCCGGGGGTGCTGACGGCTCACGGGCCGGCCGGAGCCCTAGCCGACAGGGGATGGCGGGCGTCCGGACGGCATTGCATCGCCCATCGGATCCGACGACCATTCGGCGCCCCTGGAACGCCGGCTGTGCGCTGCGTGTCGGGCCGCCGATCGGGATCCGCTGGACGGGCCCAGAGGCGGGAGCATCAGATGTCCCCAAGCTCGAAACCCAACGACAAGAATCGGGTACGTACCACGGATGTGGATTCATAGAACCGTACGACTGCTCATCGCCGCGACGGCCATTGGTCTCAGCGCGTGTCGTTCCGCTCCTCCGTACGAGGGGATGGACGCGCAGGAGATCTACGCCCATGCGTTGCAGGCGTACGAGAACGAGGACTGGACGGAGGCCAGCAGGGCCCTGGAGCGCCTGCTCATCACGTACCCGTCGTTCCCCCAGCGGACCGAGGCTCGTTTGTACCTCGCGCACGCCTACTACGGAGACGGGCAGTACATCACGGCAGAGTCCGAATATCGACGCATGTTGACGACCTCGCCGGGCCACGAGCTGGCCCCGGCGGCGTCGCTGGGGATCTGCAAGTCCTTCGCGGGGCTGTCCCCCAAGCCGGAGCGGGACCAGACCGACACCCAGGCGGCTGTGCGGTCCTGCGAGACCACCGCCGCCGACTATGGTGGCACCGCAGAGGCGAACGAGGCCAGGCAGGTGCGGCTCAGCATGCTGGAGAAGCTGGCCGAAAAGGACTATCGACGCGGCGAGTTCTACTACCGGCGCAACCTGATCGACTCCGCGCTGATCTACTATCAGGCCGTGGCCGACGAATATCCCGAGACGACGTGGGCGCCGGAGGCGCTCCTGCGCATCGTCGAGGCGAATACCCGGATCGGGTACGACGTCGAGGCGGACCGGGCTCGGGACCAGCTCCTGACCAACTACCCCGACTCGCCGGCGGCGCAGGCGCTGTCGAATGGGGCCTGACCCGGCCAGTGAGGGCCCCGACGAGGCGCTGCAGAGGATCGGCGTCTTCGGGGGCACCTTCGATCCTCCACACGTGGGTCACCTGATCGTGGCCGGGGACGTGGCGGAGGCGTTGGGTTTGGAGCGGATGATCTGGGTTCCAGCCGGCCGCCCGCCGCACAAGGATGCGGCCGGCGTCACCGACGGAGCGCTGCGCCTGGATATGACACGGGCCGCCGTGGGGGACGACCCCAGGTTCGAGGTCAGCGGAATGGAAGTGGGTCGCCCCGGGCCGTCCTACACGGTCGACACGCTTCGGGCGCTGCGGGGACAGAATCCGCGGGCGCAGCTTCATCTCGTGCTCGGAGTGGACCAGTTCCGGGCACTCGATGGGTGGCGCGAACCGGAAGAGATCGGCCGACTGGCCACGATCGCGGTCATGGACCGGGACGGGACCATGTCCGAAGCGGCGGAGCCGTCCGTCCGGGTCCGTTGGGCCCGGGTGCCCGTTACACGCATTGACATTTCGTCCACCGACGTCCGGCGTCGGGTGGCGGACGGGGCGTCCGTCCGACACCTGGTGCCCGAGGGCGTACGGCGGATCATCGAAGATCGCAGACTGTACTCGAGAGGCTCATGAAAGCCGTTCTGAAGAAGATCCTGGGCAACCGGCACGATCGGGAAGCCAAGAAGCTCCAGCCGTTGATCGACGAGATCAACGAGCACTACGAGCAGCTCCGGTCCCTCTCGGACCAGAGGCTGAAGGGCAAGACCGAGGAGTTCCGGACCCGCGTCAAGGAACACACCCGGGCCATCGAAGAGGAGATCGAGGCCCTCCGCGAAGAGAAGCGGAAGACCGAGGACGCGTTGGACCGGGAAGCCCTCAGCATGCAGATCTCCGGGCTCGAGGAGGACCTGAGCGAGGCCCTCGAAGAGATCCTGGACGAGCTGCTGCCCGAGGCGTTCGCGGTGGTGAAGGAGGCGTGTCGGCGCCTGGTCGGGACCGAGATCTCGGTGACGGGCCATCGTCTGGTCTGGGACATGATCCCGTACGACGTGCAGCTGATCGGCGGAATCGCGCTGCACCGGGGCAAGGCGGCGGAGATGGCGACGGGTGAGGGTAAGACCCTCGTGGCGACCATGCCCATGTACCTCAACGCGCTGGCCGGCCGCGGGGCGCACCTGGTTACGGTCAACTCCTACCTGGCGCAGCGCGACGCCGAGTGGATGGGCACCGTCTACCGCTACCTTGGGCTGACCGTCGATGTCATCGACGTGCACGACCCCGGGACCCCGCCCCGGCGGGAGGCCTACCACGCGGACATCACCTACGGAACCAACAACGAGTTCGGCTTCGACTACCTGCGCGACAACATGGTGCACCGGGCCGAGCAGCGGGTGCAGCGGTATCACCACTACGCGATCATCGACGAGGTGGACTCCATCCTCATCGACGAGGCCCGGACACCGCTCATCATCTCGGGACCGGTGGGGCGGGACACGTCGACGCCCTTCAAGCAGTTCAAACCGTCCGTGGATCGCCTGTACAAGAAGCAGATCCGCATCGTGAACGACCTGGTGGCCGACGCCGAACGCCTGCTGGAGGAGGACGAGGAGTTCGCGGCCGGTGAGAAGCTGCTCGCCGCGAAGCGGGGTGCGCCGAAGCACCGACGACTGCTGAAGCTCTTTGCCGAAGACCCCAGCCTCCAGAAGCTGGTGAACAAGGTCGAGGGCGACTACATGCGAGAAAAGCGCCTGTTCGAGGTGGACGAGTACCTGCTGTACGCCATGGACGAAAAGGGCCACAGCGTGCACCTGTCGGACCAGGGGCTCGACGAGCTGTCTCCCGGGGATCCGGACGCCTTCGTGGCGCCGGACCTGTCGGACGAGATGGGCGTCATCGAGGAGGACGAGGCCCTGTCCGTGGACGCCAAGCGGGAGATGATCCAGAAGCTGGAGGCGGAGTACGCGGCCAAATCACAGAGGATCCACGTCCTTCACCAGCTGTTGAAGGCCTACACGCTCTTCCAGAAGGACGAGCGCTACATCATCGGCGAAGACGGATCGATCGTGATCGTCGACGAGTTCACGGGCCGGCAGATGCCCGGGCGCCGGTGGAGCGATGGGCTGCACCAGGCCGTAGAGGCCAAGGAGGGCGTGGAGATCCGCGGCGAGACCCAGACGCTCGCCACGATCACCATCCAGAACTACTTCCGCATGTACGACAAGCTGTCCGGCATGACCGGTACGGCGGAGACGGAAGAGAACGAGTTCCACCAGATCTACAATCTGGACGTGATGGTGATTCCCACGAACCGGCCCATCGTGCGGTCGGACCGGGACGACCTGATCTTCCGGACCGTGCGGGAGAAGTACAACGCGATCATCGACGAGGTGGAACGCCTGCACATCATGGAGCTCCCCGTGCTCGTGGGAACCACCAACGTCGACGTGTCGGAGACGTTCTCCAAGCTGCTGAAACGCCGCGGCCTGAAGCACAACGTGTTGAACGCGAAGCAGCACGCCCGGGAGTCGGACATCGTGGCCGAGGCGGGTCAGCCCGGGGCCGTCACGATCGCGACGAACATGGCGGGCAGGGGAACCGACATCAAACTGACCGACAGCGTCATGGAGCCCCGGACCATCGGATGGCTGAAGGAACGGGACGTGGACCTGGAATCCGCGTTGCCGGTGGACCCCACATTGCTCAAGGACCCGCTCGACAAGCCCGACGACTACGTGATCGAGTGTGGTGGACTCCACATCCTGGGCTCGGCCCGCCACGACTCTCGCCGGATCGACCGGCAGCTCCGGGGTCGCTCCGGGCGCCAGGGTGACCCGGGTGCGTCCCAGTTCTTCCTGAGCCTGGAAGACGACCTCATGCGCATGTTCATGTCCGAGCGTGTGGTGGGGGTCATGGAGCGTCTGGGCGTCGAAGAGGGTGAAGTGATCATCCATCCCATGGTCACCAAGTCCATTGGACGAGCACAGAAGCGGGTCGAAGGCAACAACTTCGAGGCCCGGAAGCGGCTGCTGGACTACGACGACGTCATGAACCAGCAGCGGGAGGTGATCTACGATCTCCGCCTGTTCGCCCTGGAGGGTGGGGAAGACCTGAAGGGCGAGACCTGGGAGATGATCGACTATTCGGTCCGATCCCTGGTGGACGAGTACCTGGGGGACGACGAAGAGCCGGAGGAGTGGGATCTGGCGGGCCTCCGTCGTCGCTGCCTCCTGGACTTCTTCGTCGTCGTGGATGGCCTGCCCGAGGAGAACGGCGACGAGGCGGACCTGGACCGTGACGACGTCACCCAGATGGTCCTGGAGGCGGCCCGTGAGGCGCTGAAGCGGAAGATCGCTTCGTTCGGTGACGCGTCGGAGCAGGTCATGAGCGCGATCATGCTCTCGGTGATCGACAACAAGTGGAAGGATCACCTCTACGACCTGGACCACCTGAAGGCGTCGATCGGGTTCCGCGGCTGGGGTCAGAAGGACCCGCTCGTGGAGTATAAGAAGGAAGCCTACGACATGTTCGTGGGGCTCATGGACGACCTGCGCTTCACGGTGGCCCGGACCATGTTCAAGGCGCAGATTTCCACTACCCCGCAACAACAACGGGGCCCCCAGCGCCTCGTGTATTCCGGTCCCACCGAGCCCGGGGGCCGGCCGGCCCAGGCCGGGGCCCCCAGGGCGCGGACCGGGGTGGATGCGACCGGCATCAGCTCAGCCCGGTCCGTCGCCGCGGGAGCCGGCACGGCCCTGGGTCAGGGCCCGGACCTGAAGAACCTGGCCACCAACCGTGGTGAGCGCGTCAAGACGGGACCGGTGACGGTGGACGACGGTCCGGGACGGAACGATCCCTGCCCCTGCGGGAGCGGGAAGAAATACAAGAAGTGCCACGGGCGGGCCGGGTAGCTCCGTCCACCCACGCCGGCTCCGGGGTGCTGACGCTGCCGGAGACGGAGCGGCCGCGTGAACGGCTGCGCCGGCTGGGACCCGAAGCCCTGGCCACCCGGGAGCTGCTCGCCCTGCTGGTGGGGAGCGGCGGGCCGACAGGGTCCGCCCTGGACGTGGCCGATCGTCTGATTGGACGAAGCGGTGGGGCCCTCTGCCACCTAGCTGCCCTGGAAACCGCGGAGTTGGCCGGGCTCGCGGGCGTCGGTCCCGCGACCGCGGGCCGGATTCGCGCCGCCCTCGAGCTTGGTCGGAGGGCGCACCGGGAGGGCCAACCGGTCCGTCCCCGGATCAACGGGCCCGAGGACGTATTCCGACTGCTCGCGCCCCGCCTGCGGGATCTGCGGCAGGAGGAGTTCCACGCCCTCCTCCTCAACACCCAGAACCGGGTCCTGCGGGACGTGCTCGTCACCCGTGGGATCCTGGACGCTTCACTGGTCCACCCCCGGGAGGTCTTTCGGCTGGCGGTTTCGGAGAGCGCGGCGGCCGTGATCCTGGTCCACAACCACCCGTCCGGCGACCCGTCCCCCTCCCTCGAGGACCGGGCGGTGACCCGCCAGATGGCCACCGCGGGCCGGGCCCTGGGCATTCCGGTGTTGGATCACGTGGTGGTGGGGCACGGCCGGTACGTATCTCTGGCGGCTCTGGGAGAGCTTACTCCTCCGGGTCACTGAAGCCTGGCTCTTCCGACCCCGAACCGGGTATCATCTGAGTTCGGGCAGCAGGCTCGAGACTCGACCGATTTCGTAGACCCCCGTCCCGTCCGCTCCATCTGGGCTGGCGTGTGACCATCCACGGCTCCGCCGTGGGGCGTGGAACCTGGATCGACGATGGCTCTACCGTCCTCTACACCGACCACACCCACCATCCGTGGGCTGCCCAGGCCGCTGGCCCGGGCGCTGGAGGCCTATGCGGATCGGTTGGATGTGGACGTCATTCGCCGGGCATACGACCTGGCGGTGGAGGCCCACGCCGGTCAGAAGCGTGCGTCGGGAGAGGACTACGTCACCCACGTGGTGGACGTGGCCACTCTGCTGGCCCAGTTCCGCCTGGACACCTCCACGATCGTCGCGGCCCTCGTCCACGACGTGGTCGAAGACACCGAGGTCACGATCGGGGATCTGGAGGAGCGGTTCGGACCCGAGGTCGCCACCATCGTCGACGGGGTGACCAAGATCGGCCGCGTTCGGTTCCGGTCCCACACCGAACACCAGGTCGAGAACTACCGGAAACTCTTGCTCTCGATGGCACAGGACGCCCGGGTCATCCTGGTGAAGCTGGCGGATCGGCTCCACAACATGCGCACCCTGGAGCACCTGTCGCCGGAAAAGCAGCGTCGGATCGCCCTGGAGACCCGGGAGCTGTATGCACCCCTGGCCCACCGCCTGGGGATGGCGGCGGTGAAGTGGGAGCTGGAGGACCTGGCCTTCAAGGCCCTGGAGCCGGAGGCCTACAACTCTCTGCGGAGGAAGATCCAGCAGCGCCGGAAGGAACGGGAGCGCCAGGTCCTGGAGATGCAGCGTCCCCTGGCGGACGACCTGCGCAAGGCCGGAATTTCGGCCGAGGTCACGGGGCGGCCCAAGCACCTGTGGTCCATCTACCGGAAGATGAAGAAGCGGGACAAGCCATACGAAGAGATCTACGATCTCATGGCGATGCGGGTCATCACCGATTCCGTGCAGAACTGCTATGCCGCGCTCGGTATCATCCACAACCGTTGGACGCCCATCCAGGAGCGATTCCACGACTACGTGGCCATGCCGAAGACCAACATGTACCGGTCTCTGCACACCACGGTCTTCGGGCCTGGCGGCCGACGGTACGAGATCCAGATCCGCACCGAAGAGATGCATCGCACCGCCGAGTACGGGATCGCGGCTCATTGGCGGTACAAGGAACACCAAGGGGACCGGGGGCCGGCGCCGCCGGAAGGCCGAGGGTCTGGGGACGAGGTGGACGAGGCCCTGATGTGGTTTCGCCAGGTGCTGGAATGGCAGCAGGACACCCGTGAGCCCGAGGAGTTCATGGAGTTCCTGCGCATGGACCTCTTCCAGGGTGAGATCTTCGTGTTCACGCCCCAGGGCGAGGTGAAGCAGCTCCCCGTCGGAGCCACACCCATCGACTTCGCCTTCGCGGTGCACACGGAGGTAGGATTCCGGTGCGCGGGCGCCAAAGTGAACGGGCGCATCGCCCCCCTCTCCCGGGAGCTGCGCAACGGGGATACCGTCGAGATCGTCACGAACAAGCGCCAGCGGCCCAGCCGGGACTGGCTCGCCTTCGTGAAGACGTCTCGGGCCCGGGGTCGGATCCGGCAGTGGATCCGCCGGGAAGAGTTCGATTCGGCGGCGCAGCTGGGCCGTGACTTCCTGGATCGGGAGGTCAAGAAGCTGCGCCGGGACCGACCCGGCAACGAGGCGCTCCGGGCTGCGGCGGAGAAGCTCGGGTACGCGGACTTCGACCAGGTGCACGCCGCCCTGGGCCGAGGCGACGTGGGGCCGACCGCGGTGATCAAGGCCATGTACCCCGAGGAGGAGGAGGTGGCCATGCCACCCCGGGGTCCCTCGGCCCTCTCCCGCCTCGCGGAGAAGCTCCGCAAGTCCCCGAAGGGTGTGCGGATCCAGGGCATGGACAACCTGATGGTCCGGTACTCACTGTGCTGTCAGCCGGTCCCCGGAGATCAGGTCATCGGCTACGTGACCCGGGGAAGGGGCGTTTCCATCCATCGCCAGGACTGCCCCAACGTCCTCAATCTGTCCCAGGATCCGGAACGAAGGGTCGAGATCGAGTGGACGGCGGAAAAGGGCGACCGTTTCTTCGTGAAGCTCTACCTCCGGGGCACGGACCGTAGGGGGCTCCTGTCCGACGTGGCGAAGGCGATATACGACACCGGCACGAACATCCAGCACGCGGACATGCGGGCGACCCACGGCGGCATGCTCGGAGCGTTCGTCGTCGAGGTGCAGGACCTGTCCCACCTTCGGAAGGTCCTCAAGTCCGTGCAGCGGGTGAAGGGCGTGTTGTCGGTGGAGCGCAAAGAGAGCTTCAAGGAAGCGGACCTGATCGAGGCCTGAGATGCCCGAATTCCATATCCAATCCCCCTTCGAACCCGCTGGGGACCAGCCTCAGGCCATCCAGGAGCTTTCCGCAGGCCTGGTCAACGGCGACATCTACCAGACCCTGCTCGGGGCGACGGGCACCGGCAAGACGTTGACCATGGCCCACGTCATTGCCAACCACGGTCGGCCCACGCTGGTCATGTCGCACAACAAGACCCTGGCGGCGCAGCTCTACGGCGAGCTGAAGGCGCACTTCCCTAAGAACGCGGTCGAGTACTTCATCTCGTACTACGACTACTACCAGCCCGAAGCGTACGTCCCGGCCACGGACACGTACATCGAGAAGGACGCCACCATCAACGAGGACATCGAGCGACTGCGCCTCCGGGCCACGTCGTCGCTGATGGAACGGGAGGACGTGGTCGTCGTGGCCTCTGTCTCGTGTATCTACGGGTTGGGGAATCCGGACGACTACCGCTCGCTCATGCTGCACCTCGAAGCGGGACAGCGGGTGGGTCGACAGGACATCCTCCGGAGCCTCGTGGACATCCAGTACAGCCGGAACGACCTCTCGTTCGAGCGGGGCACGTTCCGGGCTCGGGGAGACACGGTGGAGATCTTCCCCGCGTACGAGGAGCAGGCCATTCGAGTCGAGCTCTGGGGGGACGAGATCGAGCGCATCACCCGCTTCGATCCGCTTACCGGGGAGATCATCTCGGCGCTGGAGCGGACGGCGATCTATCCGGCCAGCCACTACGTGACGAGGCGCTCTACCATCCAGGAGGTGGTTCCGGCCATCCGGGAAGAGCTCAAGGAGCAACTGGCGCGGTTCCGCTCCGAGGGTCGCTTGCTGGAGGCCCAGCGGCTCGAGACCCGGACGAACTTCGACATCGAGATGATGCTGGAGATCGGGACGTGCCCGGGCATCGAGAACTACTCCCGGTGGTTGGGCCGCAGGCAGCCCGGCGAACGGCCCACGTGCTTGCTGGACTACTTCCCCGACGACTTCCTCGTGATCATGGACGAATCCCACGTCTCGATTCCCCAGATCAATGGCATGTACAAGGGAGATCGCTCCCGGAAGGAGACCCTGATCGAGCACGGCTTCCGGCTCCCCAGCGCCCTGGACAATCGCCCGCTGAAGTTCCAGGAGTGGGAGACGGTCGTACCGCGCGCCGTCTTCGTATCCGCGACCCCGGGGGATTGGGAGCTGAACAGGTCGGGGGGCGTCGTCGTCGAGCAGATCATCCGACCCACCGGACTCGTCGATCCCGAGGTGGACGTCCGTCCGGTGAAGGGTCAGGTGGACGACCTGCTCGCCGAGATCCGGGCCCGGGCCGCCCGGGACGAACGGATCCTGGTCACGACCCTGACCAAGCGCATGGCGGAAGACCTGTCCGAGTACCTCCACTCGGTGGGTGTGAAGGTGCGGTACATGCACTCGGACATCGACGCCATCGAGCGGGTGGAGATCCTGCGTCAGCTCCGGCTGGGCACCATCGACGTCCTGGTCGGAATCAACCTCCTGCGAGAGGGGTTGGACCTTCCCGAGGTGTCGCTGGTGGCCATCCTGGATGCCGACAAGGAGGGCTTTCTACGCTCCGATCGTTCCATCATCCAGACCGTCGGACGGGCCGCGCGCAATATCAATGGCTGCGCAATCCTTTACGCCGACCGGATGACGGGCTCCATGCAGCGGGCCCTGGAGGAAACCAGCCGCCGGCGCGAGAAGCAGCTGCGCTTCAATGAGGAGCACGGCATCACGCCCCGCGGGATCCGCAAAGCGGTCAGCGACATCATGGAGGGTGCCCGGTCGGGGGG
>CAJIAX010000131.1_pt1 | contig 38743 bp, 30 predicted proteins | sample 9199251 | NCBI WGS metagenome assembly CAJIAX01 (sample SAMEA7708287, study PRJEB35096) | sediment metagenome | biome: marine neritic benthic zone biome [ENVO:01000025]; feature: sediment [ENVO:00002007]; material: shallow marine sediment [ENVO:03000034] sea grass bed [ENVO_01000059] ... | reverse complement strand
CCACGCCATGCTCGGCGGCATCGGACACGCGCTGGTGTCGGCGGTGGAAGAGGCGGTCTTCTTCCACACGGTAGCTCGCCTCAGCCAGGTCGAGCTGCAGCTCAAGGGAGACGATCCCTGGACCGAGCACTACTCGGCCCTGGGACCCGAGGTGGGCGGAAACCAAGCGGGCGCCCGCAACGTCCGCCTTCTGGCTGCCCTCGCCGGGTTCGACGCCGTCATCGTGGCGGGACAGTCCAAGAGTCACTGCGTGAGCTGGACCGTGGCCGACCTCCTGAGCCACCTGCTGGCCGTGGACCCGGCCGCTGTCGCACGGATCTACCTGCTCGAGGACTGCACGTCGCCCGTGGTGGTCCCGGGCGCCATCGACTACACCGACGACGCGGATCGGGCGTTCGAGGAGTTCCAGGAGGCGGGCATGCACCGGGTCCTGAGCACGATGCCCATGGGGGAGTGGCCGGGCCCGATCTCGAGCGCGGCCGGGTCCTCGACATGATCAACGTGAAGGCACAGCACACATGAAGTCGTCACGCATGCTCGGGCTCGCGCTGCTGGCCACCGCCGGCTGCTCTGGAGGCCAGGCCGGATCGCCAGCCACCGAGGCAGCCTCGGAACCCACGCCCGCGGAATACCAGAGTCGGCCTGCCGCGGACTACTACGTTTACGTCGGCGCGGAATCGGCGGACCTGCTGCAGCGCGTGCGCTTCGGTCCCGACGGGCCCGCCCTCGACCAATCGACCCAGGTGGGGGAGATGGCGCTCGAGACGGAGGGACCCCACGGCCTCGGTCACGATCCGGGCGGGCGGTTCATCTACATGACCACCGGCCATGGCGTGCCGGACGGCAAGCTCTGGAAGTACCACGCGGGGCCGGACACGCTCGTGGGCGATCCGATCCTCCTGGGCCGCTTCCCAGCCACTCTCGACCTGACCCCGGACGGGCTATACGCGTTCGTGGCCAACTTCAACCTCCACGGAGAACACGTGCCCTCCACCGTGTCGGTCGTCTACACGCCGGAGATGATGGAGGTGACCCAGATCGAAACGTGCGTCATGCCCCACGGCGCCCGGCTCGCCCCCGGCGGCCTCTTCGTCTATTCGGCCTGCATGATGGACGATCTCCTGATCGAGATCGACACGCGCACGTTCGAGGTTTCGCGCCGGTTCTCCGTGGCCCGGGGCCAGGAGAGGGCGGTAGGGGAGGGGGACGGTGGTGCGACGGGGGCCGACGGGCCCACCTGTTCGCCCACCTGGGCCCAACCGTCCACCGACGGGACGAGCGTGTTCGTCGCGTGCAACGGCGGCGACGTGATCCTGGACGTCGATCGGGCCAGCTGGACCCTGAAACGCTCGTTCGACACCGGGCGCGGACCCTACAACCTCGCCACCAGCCCGGACGGGCGACTGTTGATGGCCACCCTCAAGCAGGGCGGCATGGTGGAGTTCTTCGATCTGAACACCGGCGCCTCGCTGGCCCGGGTGCCGTCGTCCACGACCGTGCCTCACGGTGTGGTCGTCAGTCCCGACTCGCGCTACGCGTTCGTGAGCGTGGAAGGTGTGGGTTCCGAGCCGGGCAAGGTGGACGTCTTCGACCTGATCTCGCTGGAGCCCGTGGGCTCGGTGAACGTGGGTCAACAGGCCGGCGGCATCACGTTCTGGAAGATGGTGCCCGTGGCCGCCGCGAAAGAGCCTCTCGACGGACCAGCACTCTGATTGACTTCGGTGTCTTCAGGCTAGAGGTTCAGGCGTCTCAAACAACAACCGGATTTTCCTGAGGGTGCAGGCCCACGGCCTCGCACCCGATCCGCAGCGCGATGGCCGTGATGGTGCCTCGGGCCCGACCAGGGCCCCTCCCGCCGAAGCGTCCGAGGTCGTCGACGTGCAAACCCAGAGGGATTCCATGTCCAACCGTGCATTGACCCGATTGGCCCCCGCCTTGTTGGTGGCCCTGACCCTGGTCGCGCCCCAGCCGGGCGTCTCCCAGGTCACCACCCCCGAGCAAGAGTTCGGACACGAGATGGGTGCCGACTACCAACTCATCAACTACCAGCAGTTCAGCGCCTACCTGCAGAAGCTGGCCGGGGAGTCGGACCGTATGACGGTCCAGTCCATCGGCCAGACCGAGCTGGGACGCGAACAGCTGATGGCGATCATCACGTCTCCGGAGAACCACGCCAACCTGGATCACTACAAAGAGATCTCCAGGCGCATGGCCCGGGGCGAAGACATGAGTCCCGAAGAGGCCATGGCCCTGTCCCAAGAGGGCAAGGCCGTGATCTGGATCGACGGGGGCCTGCACGCCACCGAAGTGCTGGGCGCACAGCAGCTGACGGAGCTGATCTTCCGCATGGTCAGCTACGACGACCCGGAAACCCTCCGCTTCCTGGACGACAACATCCTGCTGGCGGTGCACGCCAATCCCGACGGACATGACCTGGTGGCGGACTGGTACATGCGTCACGACGACGAGCTCGAACGCACGTCGAGCGGTGTGCCGCTGCTGTACAACCACTACGCCGGGCACGACAACAACCGCGACTTCTACATGTCGAACCTGGCCGAGACCACGAACATGAACCGGATCATGTACCGGGAGTGGTATCCCCAGATCATCTACAACCACCACCAGACCGGACCCGTCGGCACGATCATGTTCGCGCCGCCCTTCCGGGATCCCCCGAACCACAACCTCGATCCCATGATCCTGACGGGGCTCGACCAGGTCGGTTCGGCGATGCACGCCCGTTTCGTCAAAGAGGGCAAGGGCGGAACGACGATGCGATCGGGAGCGGGATACTCGACGTGGTGGAACGGTGGACTCCGCACGACGCCGTACTTCAAGAACATGATCGGACTGCTGACCGAGACCCGGGGCCATCCGACGCCCATCGAGATCTCGTTCCGGCCCGATCGGCAGATCACCCACGGCGACCTTCCGTTGCCGGTGGAGCCTGGGCTCTGGCATTTCCGCCAATCCGTCGAATACTCCCAGACCGCCAACTGGGCCGTGATGGACTACGCCTCCCGCAACACCGACCGGCTCCTGTACAACATCTGGGAAATGGCCCAGAACTCCATCGAGCGGGGCAGCACCGACTCCTGGACGATCCTCCCGAAGGAGATCGACGTGGCCGCCGAGGAGGTGGGCGAGAGCGGCACCCGGGACGACTACCTGCGGCTCCTGCGCCCTGAAGACGGCCGGGACGCCCGGGGATACATCCTCTCGTCCGACCAGACCGACTTCATCACGGCGACGACGTTCGTGAACACGCTGCTGAAGAACGGGGTCGAGGTGCATCAGGCCACGGCCGAGTTCACGGTGGCCGGCACCCGCTATCCGGCCGGCTCCTACGTCGTGCGAACCGATCAGGCCTTCCGTCCCCACGTGATGGACATGTTCGAGGCCCAGAACCACCCCAACGACTTCGCGTATCCGGGAGCGCCCCCCACGGCGCCGTACGACAACGCCGGTTGGACCCTGGCGTACCAGATGGACGTGGAATTCGACCGGGTGATGGACGGCTTCGACGGTCCCTTCGAGGCCATCGAGTGGCTCGCCGATGCGCCTGCCGGTGAGGTCACCGGAGGGTCCAGCGTGGCCGGCTGGGTCGTGGACCACGGCGTCAACGCGTCGTTCCTGGCCGTGAACGGCCTTCTGAACGCCGGACACGACGTGTACTGGCTCACCGAAGCCGAGGGCGACCACGCCGGCGCGTTCTTCGTCCAGAACGGCTCCGGTGCGGGCCAGCTGGTCGGCGCGATGGCGTCCGAGATCGGGCTGGACTTCCACGGCGTGGACCAGCGGCCCTCCGGAAACGCCATGAAGCTGAACCCGGTCAAGGTCGGGCTCTGGGACCGGTACGGCGGCTCGATGCCGTCGGGCTGGACCCGGTTCATCCTGGAGGAGTTCGGCTTCGACTACGACCTGCTGTACTCCCAGCAGCTCGAGGGTGACCTCTCGGACTACGACGTCCTGTTGTTCCCGGACGGCTCGATTCCCATGTCCGACGAGCCGGATCCGAGCCAGCGCCGGTTCGGCTCCCAGCCCACCGACGCGCCGGCCGAGTACCAGCACATGCTCGGGCGGACCAGCGTTGCGACGACCGTGCCCGCGATCCTGGACTACACCCGCCAGGGTGGCACGGTGGTGGCGGTGGGGACCGGAACGAACCTGGCCTACCACGCCGAACTGCCGGTCCGGAACTACCTGGTCGACTCCAGCGGCGAACCGCTGGAATCCGAGGAGTACTACGTGCCGGGCTCGGTCCTGGACGTGAAGCTGGAGCACGTGAGCGTCGTTACCCAGGGCATGGACGACCGGGCCGACGTGCTGTTCTCCCGGAGTCCGGTGTTCGCCCTCGAGGCGGGTGCCGAGGCGGCGGGCGTGCGGGCGCTGGGGTGGTTCGACCGTCCCGATCCCCTGCGTAGCGGGTGGGCGTGGGGCCAGCACTACCTGGAGGACGGGGTGACCCTCCTCGAGGCGGACTACGGGCAGGGCACGATGTTCCTGTACGGGCCCAAGGTGACGTTCCGTGGCCAGTCCCACGGCACGTTCCCCCTGGTGTTCAACGCCATCCTGTCCGCGTCGGCCGAGGAGACGATGCTCCAGGCGGAGCAACCCTAGATCGCACTGGACCAAGCGCAACACGAAGAGGGCCGCTGCCGGGAGACCGGCGCGGCCCTCTTTCGTTGTTCTTGGCTCGAGCTCGCCCGGCCGCGGTACCGACCCCGGACCTCAGGCCACCTGGATGCGCCCCCGGGGTCGATCGGGCTTCAGGTCGACCCGGAAGGTCGAGCCGCTGCCCAGCTGACTCTCCACCCCGAGCCGGAACCCAAGCAGCTGTGCCAGCGAGCGAGAGATGGTCAACCCCAGACCGGTGCCCTCGTATCGCCGCGCGATGCTGTTGTCGGCCTGCTGAAAGGCCTCGAAGATCGCGTCCAACCGATCCGGGGGAATCCCCGGGCCCTCGTCCTCCACTTCGACGGCAAGGGGCGGGCCTCCGTCGGAGTCGGGGACCACTCGGACCACGACGCGGCCGTCCATCGTGAACTTCAACGCGTTGCCCACCAGGTTGATGAGGATCTGCTTCAACTTGGCCCGGTCCGTCTGCAGAGGAGGGCACCCATCGGGAAGGTCGGCGACCAGCGCCACGCTCCGGCCGTTCACCCACCCTTCGAGCTCGGTCACCGTCTCCTTGACCAGGTCGGAGAGCGAGACCGGCGCCAACTGGATCTCCAGCTTGCCCGCCTCGACCTTCGAGAGGTCGAGAATGTCGTTGATGAGACCCAGGAGATGCAGGCCGTTCGCATGGATGCGTTCGAGATAGGATCCCAGCTTGGGATCCATGCCGTCACCCTTCCGCATCATGATCTTCGCGAACCCGATGACGGAGTTCAGCGGAGTCCGTAGCTCGTGGCTCATCTTCGCGAGGAACTCGCTCTTGTTGCGATTGGCTGCCTCTGCGGCTTCTTTCGCCTCTTCCAGCTCCGTCTGATAGCGCAGAAGCTCATTGCGAGCCCAGACCTGCTCGGAGATGTCCTCGAGAATGCCGAGCACGCAGCCCGCCTCGGTACTGCCCGCGATGCGGGTCACGGTGAGACGCCCCCACATGACCTCGCCGTCTTTGCGGAGGTACCGCTTCTCGACCTGATATCGCTGGCTGCTACCCTGTTGCAGCCGACTGAACATGGTCTTGCTGTACGACGTGTCGTCGTCGTGGGTGAACGCTTCTGCGTCTCGGCCGACGATGTCGTCGCGCTCGTATCCGAGGGCCCGGGCCGCGGCCGGGTCGGCGTCGGTGAGCACACCGGAGGTGTCTGACAGCAGCATTCCAACTACGGCACGCATGAAGATCTGACGAAAGACGTCCGAAGCGATGGTGCCCTCGCCGGCGACCTCGTCGGACACCGCTCCAACCAGGCCCTCCACCCCCATGCCGGACAGCACCTCGTCGGCCAGAGCGGCAAGCTCCTGGAGGTTCTCCATGTCCTCGTCGGTCAGGCGCCGCTTGCGGCGATCCAGGACGAACAGCGTGCCGACGGGCACGCCCTCGGCGGAGTGCAACGGACATCCGGCGTAGAGCCTCACGGGTGGGGCGGACAGCACGAACGGGTTCTGGGCGAATCGTGCGTGGTCCGCCGGGTCCCGAATCACGTGCATCTCGGCCCGTTCCACCGTCTCGGTGCAGAACGACGAAGACCGGGGCAGGCTCTCCAGGTGGAAACCCGCGGTGGAGATGAGCCATTGGCGACGCTCGCCCACGAGGCTGACGCCGGCCATCGGCACGTCGAGGACCCGGCAGGCCAGACGCGTGAGCCGATCGAACCGCTCACCCGTCCGGAGATCCCGACGGAGCGCTTCGACGACGGTCGCCTGGTTTGCAAGCCCTGAGTGGGGAGACTCCTGGCTCATGGTCCTTCTGGGTGCCGAGGGTTGAAGTCCGCTGCTGCGCGTACTTCAAGGTTCGGCGCCCGACGCCAGAAGTTGACCGGACCCCGGGCGGCGGATCATCCACCCGGGGTCCCGGAGTTCAGCTGGCCCGCGCCAACCCGGCCTGGGCGACCACGATGAGAAGGGCTCTCTGCACGCCGACGTGGCCGTCCCGGTTGAGGAATCCTTCCTGGGGCGAGTGTGCGTCCATGCCCTGGCCTCCACCGCCGATGGTGATCGAGGGGATCCCCAGGGAAATGGGCACGTTGGAGTCGGTGGAGCCGATACCGAGCCTCGGTTCCAGGCCGAACGCCGCCGTGGCCGCCTCGGCCCGGAGAATGAACGGATCGTCGGCCGCGATCGCCCCGGAGGGCCGATCGCCGACCATGTCCACGTCGACGGTCAGGGCGGGCCCCTCTCTCCGCAACTCGTTCTCCTCGGCCAGCGCCAGGGCGATGGCGTCCTGGAGAATGGCGTCGATGCCCTCCAGGCTCTGGGGGGACTCGGACCTCATGTCGATCTCCATCCACGATTCGAACGGAATCGAGTTCACCGAGGTGCCACCGCCGACCCGGCCGACGTTATAGCTGGTCCGGGGGCCCGAGCGGGTGAAGCTGTCAGCCCCGTCCTGGAAGTACCGGATCGCCCGGCCCATGGCGTGGGCCGGGTTGGCCAGGCCGAAGGCGCCCCAGGAGTGGCCGCCGGGTCCTTTGAAGGTGACCCGATACCGGTGGCTACCCAGCCCCCGGTGGGTGATGCCGGCGCTGCTCGTCCCGTCGATGGAGATGAAGGCGTCGACCTGCGGACCTCCCTCGGCGAACAGATGCTTCACCCCCCTGAGGTCTCCCAGCCCTTCCTCACCGACCGCGCCGACGACCAGGATGTCGGCCTCGGTCCGCACGTCGTTGGCGTTCATTGCTCGAAGGATCGCCAGCAGGGCAGCCAACCCCCGTGTGTCGTCCGCGATCCCCGGGGCGTAGAGGGTGTCGCCCGCCATCCGGATGTTGACGTCCGTGCCCTCCGGGAAAACGGTGTCTAGATGCGCGGAGACAGCCAGCACCCGGTCTCCGCTCGTGCCGCGCCGTCTGCCGACGACGTTGCCCTCGGCGTCGATGTAGGCCGTGTCCACACCCAGCTCGAGCATCATGTCGAGAAACGCGGCGGCCCGGACCTCTTCCATGAACGGGGGCGCCGGGATCTCGGTCAGGGTCACCAGGTCGGCCATGGTCAGGTCGTCGTTGGCCTCGACGAACTCCAGGGCCGCGGCCACGATGGGGTCCTGCATCAAGCCGTCGATTTCAGCGGCCATCGGGTTTTCCTGGGCCGCCCCTGGATGGGCAACTCCGGCCAACACGGCCAGGGCCGCGACGAAGCCCGGAACGGGGGCGCGAAGACGGCCCGGCGAACGAGGGGCGAGGGTGGGGGATCCGGGGCTGTGCATGACGACTCCGTGGTGCGGTTCTCAATGGATCGAAGCGACGGTGGGCCAGGAGGGCACGAACCGTCCCGGCCGGGTATCAGTAGCCGGCTTTGTCGGGCAATGTTCCGGGAATCCCCGGTGCGCTTGCATTTCCTCGGCGAAGGGCGAGATTTTCAGGGTTTCACACCTTCTCCCGGCCGTGCACCTTTTCGGTGAACTCACCCCGGGACACTTCTTCGGAGATCCAGACTACGGTGGACAGCCAGGGGGCGCGCGCAACGAACGCGCCGGTGGTCGTGCGGTGGTTCGCTGCGATCGGACGAACCGCCGAACGGGTGGCGGAGCATTCGGGCGAGATGGCGGTGCTGGTCTGGGACTCGATCCGGGCGTTGGTCACCCTCCAGGTGCCGTTCCGGGACATCGTGCGCCAGATCTACGTCATGGGCGTGCAGAGCATCCCCATCGTCATGGTCACCGCGATTCTCGCCGGCGTGGTAACCACACAGCAGGGCGGATACCAGTTCACGGGTTCGATCCCCCTCTACGTCCTGGGCAGCGTGGTGGTGTCGTCGGTGATCCTCGAGTTGGGTCCGGTGCTGACAGCCATCGTGCTGGTGGGCCGGGTAGGGGCGCGCATCACCGCCGAGTTGGGGACGATGAAGGTCTCCGAGCAGATCGACGCCCTTCATTCCCTCGGCCGGGACCCCGTGGCCATGCTCGCCGCACCCCGGATCTTGGCCGGTTTGATTGCCACTCCGATCCTCGTGGGCATCGCGGACATCACCGGCATGGTCTCGGGTATGATCTCCGCCAACCTGGCCCTGGGCCTGGGGACCGAGTCGTTCCTCTACGGAGCACGCCTTTTCTGGCACAACTGGGACCTGTTCTACTCGTTCGCCAAGGCGGTCGTGTTCGGCGCCGCGATTCCCATCATCTCGGTTCACATGGGACTCAGGACCCGGGGTGGGGCCGCAGGCGTGGGTCGGACCACGACGGCGTCCGTCATGTTCATGACCCTGACCGTGTTGATACTGGACGCCCTCTTCCCGCCGTTGATGCTGCAATGATGACTTCGAGCCCGGGGATTCGGCCCGTGCCAGGCGAGGGTCGGCGAGCATGATCGAGTATCGCAACGTCCACAAGTCGTTCGACGTGCCGGTGCTGAGTGGCGTCGACCTCACGGTGGAGACGGGCGAGATGTTCGCCCTGTTCGGACCGAGCGGCACGGGAAAGAGCGTTCTCCTGAAGACCACCATCGACCTGATCTGTCCCGATCGGGGCGATGTGCGGGTGGACGGCGAGTCCGTGTACTACGGCCCCCGGGGCACCCTGGACCGTGTACGCCGGAAGGTGGGGTACGTCTTCCAGTACGCCGCCCTGTTCGACTCCTTGTCCGTGCGGGACAACGTGCTCATGGGCCTGCCGGAAGACCGGCTCAAGACCATGACGCGGAAGGACCAGGCCAGCCGGGTCTGGGAGACCCTGGAGAAGGTCAACCTGGACCCCAGGATCGTGCTCGGAAACTGCCCGCCGAGCTGTCGGGGGGCATGAAGAAGCGGGTGGGCATCGCCAGGGCCATCGTGGGAAACCCCGAGATCCTGTTGTGGGACGAGCCCACCACCGGACTGGACCCCGTGAACACCGCCGCCGTGGAGCGGCTCATCGAACGCCTGGACGAGGAGCTGGGCGTGACGTCGCTGGTCGTGACCCACGACATCGTGGGTGGACTCCAGATGTGCGACCGGGTGGCGTTGCTCGAGGGAGGCACCGTACGCTTCCTCGGGACTCCGGAAGAATTCCGCAATTCAGACGACCCGGTCGTCCGGGCGTTCGAAGACCGTTCTGCCGCCGAGGCGGCGCTCGACGTACTCGAGGTTACATGAGCGCAGAAACCCCATCGAAGGGTCGGTCCCACGGACCGTCCGAGGAAGAGCTCCGAAACGCCACGCCCCGGGAGGCGATCAATCGCAGCGCCCGGGTCGGTGTGTTCGTGCTTGTCGGGTTCGTGAGTTTCATGACGGCCCTGTTCCTGCTCACGGATCCCGCCACGTTCCGGGGCCGGTACTTCCTGACCACGACCGTGAGCGATGCCGGTGGCCTTCGAAAGGGCGACCCCATCCAGATGCGGGGGGTCAACATCGGGCGCACCCACCGCTTCGAGCTCACGGGCGACGGCGTGCTGGTCACGCTGGAGATCGAAGGCGAGTGGCTGGTTCCCGTGGATTCCCGGAGCCAGCTGATCGAGCTCGGAGTGCTGGGCGGCAAGATCGTCGACATCCTGCCGGGCACGGCGACCGAGACGCTGCCATCCGGAGCCAACATCCCGGGGATCCACAACGAAGGTCTCCTGGGCACGGTGGAGATGCTGGGCGACCGGGCCGATGGCATCATGGGTCAGGTGGAGGATCTCCTGTCGCCCGAGACCATCGAGTCGGTTCAGGGCAGCGCCCGGGAGCTGGAATCGCTGCTCCAGGAAGTGAACGAGCTGACGCGCACACAAGGCGACGAGGTGGCCCGCCTGACCGCGAGCCTCAACCGGTCCGCCGAGGGTCTGGAGGGCGCCAGCGGGGCCGGTGCCGACATCGCCAGTGCCGCGGCCCGTGCCGACTCGGTCCTGGCCCAGCTGAACCGGACCAGCCTCCGCCTCGACGAGGTGGCGAGTAGCCTGTCTGTCATCCTGGAGCGCATCGAGGACGGCGAAGGCACCCTGGGTCAGCTCGCCACCAACGACACGCTCTACCACAACCTGACCTCGGCCATCGAGAGCATCGACCTGCTGGTGACGGACCTCAGAGAGCATCCGGATCGCTACGTGAAGATCTCGGTGTTCTAGGCTGCCTGGCACCGCCAGGCCAACCGGAACGAGAGAGGGCCCGACTCGCTGGAGTCGGGCCCTCTTCTTATGGCCGAAGCCGGTCCGTCGGGTCAGGCCCGGCGGTCGCACCCAGGGACTACCATCCGGGAGCAATGTTGAAGCCCCAGTGCCATCCCTTGAGCTCGCGCTGCCAGGGATACGCGTAGTAGGCCTCGAAGACCATGAAGCCCAGGATGTTCATCCGGGCCGAAACACCGGTGCTGAAGACCGGCTGCGGGTTCACCCCCAGGATGTCCCTCTGGAAGCTCAGGTCGGGGCTGGCCTTGGTACCGTCCCAGGCCAGACCGGCGTCGGTGAACAGGACCAGCTCGGTGGGCAGGTACGGGATGTTCAGCAGCCCGTATTGCTCGGACCCCAGAAGAGGAAGCCTGAACTCCATGTTCACGGTGCCGATGCGATGGCCGAACAGGTTTTCCCAGGCCGGGCAGCCGACCACGCCCACGCTGTTCCCCAAGCCCGGCGTCTCGCACTCGGCCGCCTCGAAGCTCTCGTTGGCGTAGCCGCGCACCAGCGTCTCGTACCCCAGGAAGTACGGCTGGATGATGTTGCTCTGCTCGATCTCGTTTCCGTACCGACCGATGTGCAGGGCCCGCACGGCGAACGTGAGCTCCCGGGCCGGCTGGAAGTACTTCCGCCAGTCCAGGGTCAGGTTCCAGTAGTTCACCGTACCGACGGTCGCCCCGAACTCGAACCGGGACCGTCCCCCCCGGATCGGAGAGGTGAAGCCCATGAACGAGTTGTCCCCCACCAGGGCCACGGACGCCTGAACCAGGTTGAGTGGATCGGGGGCCGGCAGGGACTGGGTTTCCCGGTTCAGGACCTGACCGAACGCGTCGGTGGTGTACGTCTCCTGCTCGTAGTCGTACGAGTAGCGGATGAAGCCACCGTTCAGCTCGAACCGTCGGGTCTGGGTGAATGGATAGGCCAGCAAGCCGCCGATCTGGTCGATGAACAGGCGTTGTCGTAGAAGCAGGACGTCCTGGGTCAGGTCCTGATTGTACCGGACCCCGGCCTGGGTGTAGTTCAGCGGCGTGCGGCCGCCCGAGACGCCCCAGTTCCACCTTCGCTTCATGTTCTGGTAGAAGACCTGCCCACCGATGTCCTTGAAGGTCCCGTTGGCCTGGATCGCCACGCCCAGGATCCGGTCCCCCAGCATGTCGCTGAAGTACGCCGCCGCTCCGCCGCCCACGTAGGTGCCGTAGCGGTCGGCGGCCACGCCGAAGCTGGGCTGGCCCACGTAGTCCAACTGCAGTCCCGAGGAGTACTCGTCGACCCGGGTCATGGCGGAAGCGGGCAGGAGCCCGGTCGACCAATCGGCGAGGTAACGACCGACCCGGCTCGCGAAGTCGGACTCGTCGGGGGGAATCTCCCGCCCGATCTCGTCCATCTCGTTGGCGACCCGGTCCACGCGCTCGGAGGACCCGGTGGCCACGTCCAGCGTGTAGATGTGGAACTCGAACTCGTCGAAGACGCTGAAGGCCATGGTACCGGCGTCGTTGGCCACGCTCATGGCCGGAGCCATGGCGGTGATGCCGCTGACGCCGGTGGCGATGTTGGTCATCCGATCGACTTCGTTCGTTTCCAGCGTCAGGCGGTAGACGTCGCTGAAGCCGTCCTTGTCGGAGATGAAGTACAGAGACTCCCCGTCCGGAGCGAACTGGGGGTTCATGTGCTTCACGTTGCCGAACAGGTCCAGGACCTCGACGTATCCCGTGGCGACGTCGATGAGCGCCAGCTGGGGCTTGCTGTACGTCAGCCGGTCGAAGTCCGTCTCCGGGCCACGGTCCGTGGAGAACGCCAGCGTCTTGCCGTCGGGCGACCAGTCCGGCTGGAAGTCGCCGTTCTTGTCGTGGGTGAGCTGGCGGGTGGATTGGGATTCGATGTCGTAGACGTAGAGATCCGTGATGCCGCCCTCCGTCCCGGAGAAGGCGATCATGGAGCCGTCCGGAGACCACGACGGGTTCGTGATGGCTCCGACCTCGGGCACGTAGATGCGTTCCGCCACGTCGCCACTCTCCGTGTCCACCACCACCATGGCGTTGTCGCCGTCCGCGAACACCACGAACACCAGCCTGGAGCCGTCGGGCGACCAGGAGCCGGATGAGTCGATGAAGCGCAGGGCGTCGAAGTGGGGATCGGAGCTCGCGCTGGACACCTTCTTGACGATCTCGCCCGTCCGCGCGTCGGCCAGGAAGATGTCGAACGAGAACATGTCCTTCTCGGAGATGAAGGCCACGAGCCTTCCGTCCGGGCTCAACGACGGCGCCACGTTCTGGCGACCCGCTCCGTTGTCGGGACCCAGCAACAGGGTCCCGATCTCACCGGGTACCGTCCGGTTCTCGATGAGAGGCAGGTACGTGGACTCGACGGAGCGGCGCCAGCGGACGGAGAGTGAATCCGATGTGGTGCCCAGGATCTGGTTGACCGAGGGCTCCCAGCCCACCCGGAGGGAGCTCCTGAAGAGCTGAATCACCGCGTCGTCGCCGTAGGTCCCTCCGATGTAGGCCCACAGGGCCTGGCCGAACCGGTACGGGAAGAACCTGGACTCCCGGGTCATCTGTCGAATGGTGGGGAAGTCGTCCCGACGAATGGCGTCCCGCAGCCACATGGCCGTCAGGGGATCTTCACGGCCCACGGACAGGTACTCGGCCATGCCCTCGATCAGCCAGAGAGGCAAGCGGTACAGGCCGGGCAGTCCACCTCCGGCCCGGGATTGGGCCACGTTGTATTGGAAGGCGTGCACCAGCTCGTGTCCCAGCACGTGGTCGGTGGCCGCGTAGGACTCCCCAAGGGGCATGATGACCCGGTTCTTCAGCGACTCGGTCACACCTCCCGTGCCCTCGCTGATGAACCCGGACAGGGTGTTGGTTTGCTGGAAGTCCGGGTGATCCGCGTAGAGGATGATCGGCTTGGTCGTTTCGAACTCGTGCTGGAAGGTGCGCGCGAAACGCTCGTACCAACGCTCGCCCATCCGGGCCGCGTCGATCACGGCCTCGTCTTCACTGGGATAGAAGTGGATGTCGAAGTGATCGGTCCGGAGAATCTCGAAGTCGAAGCTCTCGTACTGGACCTTGTTCCGACCGAAATACTGCGCCGACACCGGCAGGGGCAGCAGACACAGGAACGCCATCACCAATACCGTCCGAAGTCCTTTGAGCTCGGCGGCGGCAGGGTGGGCGGGACGAACGAATCTCATCAGTGATACCTTCCAGCCGGGTGTTGTCTACTGCGGACGGGGCGGGTGCGCCTTCCGAAAGCTCGCGCCTCTACTTGGATCCCGGGACTACCCATACTATCGTCCCCTACACGCTCCTGCACCTCCAGGGTCCGGGCAGTCTCTGCCTCCGCAATGCGGGGCGAGGGCTGCCGGGTTCCCGAGCGAGTACCGGACATCCGGGGATTCCTTGTGCGAGGATCGTGCCTTCGACCGTCACTGTCCATACGTCCAACCATCAGGAATATTCCAACGTGCGAAACGCCTGGGCCAGACCTCGCGAGAAACGAGTCGGGCGCCTTCGAAGCTGGGGCGCTCCTGTACGAACGAGCATGGCGGTGCTGTTGTGCACAGTGGCGTGCTCCGAGTCAGCGCCTGTTGCGTCCGAGCATCGAATCGTGGAGCTCTCGAGCCCGGCCGGTGCGACCAGTGGGCAGCCGTCTCTGGAGACCACTGAAAGCGGTGTGCTGTTAGGCTGGACGGAGTCGGCTCCGGACGGAGCCCACCGGCTCTCCGTCGCGGAATGGACCGAACGCGGCTGGGGCCAGCCTCGGGTAGTCGTGGAGCGGGACAGTCTGTTCGTGAACTGGGCGGACTTCTCATTGATCCGGAAGACGGGAACCGGTGATCTGGCGGCCCACTGGCTCGTACGCTACCCAGAAGGTGGGACCGCCTACCGCATCGAAGCGGCCTTCTCGTCCGACGATGGTCGGACCTGGTCCAAGCCCTGGACGCCCCACGAAGACGGCACCGCCACCGAGCACGGGTTCGTGAGTTGGATGACCATGCCGGACGGTGGGACCGGCCTGGCCTGGCTCGACGGTCGGGCGTACGCCACGGCCGGGAGCGACGCGCACGATGCCGGCGGCCACGGCAGCGGCGAAGAAGAGATGAGCTTGCGGTTCCGGAGTCTGGCGCCCGACGGTTCGCCGGGCCCGGAGGTGCTGCTGGACCCCAGGACCTGCGACTGCTGTCAGACGGCGGCCACCTCCACTGCTCAGGGCCCCATCGTGGCCTACCGGGACCGGAGCCCGGACGAGATTCGCGACATCTACGTGGTGCGGTGGAGCCCCGAGGGCTGGTCCGATCCGATGCTCGTCCACGCCGACGGGTGGCGGATCCCCGGTTGCCCCGTCAACGGACCGGCCCTGGCCTCGGTCGGGGACCGGGTCGGCATCGCCTGGTTCACGGGCGCCGGCGACACCCCTCGACTGAAAGCGGCGTTCTCGGCCGACGGTGGCGCGTCGTTCGATGAACCGCTGGTGGTCGACGACGGGCACCCGGAGGGTCGGGTGGACGTGCTCATGACACCCGACGGCGAGCTCTGGATCTCCTGGCTCGAGCGCACCCCCCAGGGGGCGGACGTTCGGATCCGCCGGGTCGGTACGGACGGCACGGTTCACGCGTCCATGGTCGTCGCGGCGTCTTCCGAGAGCCGAGCCAGCGGATTCCCTCAGATGGCCTTCGATCCCACCGGCGGGATCGTGCTCGCCTGGACCGACCCCTCCGATCCGTCCACCGTGCGCGTGGCCCGCATCGAGACGATCGCGCCTTGACTCCGGACGCCATCGAGACGCCGGCCGGGCTCGTCGACCTGGGCCGGGTCGAGAAGAACCTCGAGCGCGTATCGTCGTACTGCCGGGATCACGGGATCGACTGGCGGCCTCACGTCAAAACCCACAAGAGTCGCCGCATCGCCCGACTCCAGGTCGAAGCCGGGGCCGTCGGGCTCACCGTGGCCACCCCCTTCGAGGCCGAGGTCATGAGCGCGGTGACCGACGACATTCTTCTCGCGTACCCTCCCGTGGGCCGCGCGCGACTCGACCGCCTGACGTCCCTCCCGGATTCAGTTCGGCTCGGGGTCTCGCTGGATTCAGTCGCGGTCCTGGAGCCTCTGGCCGAGGCCGCCCGCACGGCCGGTCGCAGGGTTCGGATCCTCGTGGAGTTGGACGTGGGGGCCCGGCGAGTCGGCGTCGCCACCCCCGAGGCCGCCGTGGAGGTCGCCACGGCCGCCGCCAGCCTCGACGGCGTTTGGTATGACGGTCTGGCGTTCTACCCGGGCCATATCCGGGTACCCCAGGACGAGCAGGGACCGCTGCTCGAGGCCCTGTCGAGGCACCTGGCCGAATTCACGGACGCCCTCGGTGCCGCGGGGCTCCCGCCCCGGACGGTGAGCGGGGGGTCCACGCCCACCCTGTTCCGGAGTCACGAGATCCTCGGCCTGACCGAGATCCGGCCCGGCACCTGCGTCTTCAACGACCGCGACATCGCCGACATGGGCGTGGTCTCGTGGGACGAGCTGGCCTACACGGTCCTCGCGACGGTGGTGAGCGTCGAAGTCCCCGGAAGGGTCGCCGTGGACGCCGGGTCCAAAGCGCTCTCCAAGGAGGCGCTCCGAGGCCGGGACGCTGGGTTCGGCGTGCTCTACGACCGGCCCGACGTCACGGTGGCGTCCCTGTCCGAGGAGCACGGCGTCCTGGACGTGTCCGGCACGGACTGGCGTCCCCGGGTCGGGGACCAGGTGCGTATCGTGCCCAACCACGTATGCGTGTCGGTCAATCTCCAGGACCGGTACGTCGTGCGCCGGGACGACGAGATCGTCGCCTGGTCCATCGATGCCCAGGGGCGGGGCCTGTCCGCCGATTGAGTTTTGCCCCGGAGGGGGCCTCCCTCTAAGTTGCCGCGCCGTTTTCCCCAGCTCAGCCAGGTACGCCTTGAACCGCCTTGCCATCGACCGTGTGTCCCAGATCCTCGAGGCCGCCAGGTCCGTTCGGGCCCTGGTCGTGGGCGACCTCATGCTCGACAAGTACATCACGGGCTCGGTGGCGCGAATCTCGCCGGAAGCACCGGTCCCGGTGGTCCGGGTCGAATCGGAGTCCTCTGCAATCGGCGGAGCGGCCAACGTCGCGGCCAACGTGGTGGCCCTGGGCGCGACTGCCGGGGTCGTCGGTTGTGTGGGCACCGACGAAAACGGCGTGATCCTGCGGGCGGCCCTCGAGGCCGCCGGGGTCATGACCGATGGGCTGGTGGAGACGACAGGTCGGCCCACGACCGTGAAAACACGGGTCCTGGCCAGACATCAACAGGTGGTCCGGGTGGATCGTGAAGTCTCCGGCGACGTGGATGCCCAGACCGCGGCCCGGCTGGCCGAAGTCGTGGGGCGTTCCGCGGATGGGTGCGACGTCCTGATCCTCGAGGACTACAACAAGGGCGTCCTGGTGCCGTCCGTCATCGAGGCGGCCCTGGCCGCGGGCGGGTCTCGGGACATTCCGACCGTGGTGGACCCGAAACGCCTCCGGTTCTGGCAGTTCGGAGGGGCCTCCGTCTTCAAGCCCAATGCGAAGGAGCTGGCCGAAAGCCTGGGCGAAGAGATCCATCCCGAGGATCCGGAGTGGATGGAAGCGACCCGGGCTCGCCTCCACACCGGCGCGCTCCTGCTCACGCTGGGTGAAGAGGGCATGGCGGTGAAGGGCACCGACGGCCTCTACGTCCGGCTACCGGCGGTAGCTCGAGACGTGTACGACGTCTCGGGCGCCGGCGACACCGTGACGGCCGTCGTGGCGGTCCTGCTCGCCTCCGGCGCCACCCTGGAAGAAGCCAGCGTGGTGGCCAACCACGCCGCGGCGATCGAAGTCAGCAAGGCGGGCGTGGCCACCGTGACCCCGGCCGAGATCCTTCATCAGTACGAGCGATACGACGCTTCCTGACTCGGAAATCTCGGAGGAGCTCCGGGGCGTCGCCGTATGAGGACACACCTTACATAAAGGGACATAACCTGATGGCGGACATCAACATCGTTTCGACAGACCAGGCGCCTGGCGCCATCGGCCCATATTCCCAGGCCATCGTGTCCGACGGGTGGGTCTTCTGTTCAGGGCAGATCCCCGTGGACCCCGCCACCGGGGCATTGCTCGAGGGCGACGTGTCCGCGCAGACGGATCTGGTGCTGCGAAACCTGGCCGCGGTTCTCGAGGCGGCGGGGGCGTCGCTCAACACTGTGGTCAAGACGACTGTCTTTCTGTCGGACATGGACAACTTCGGAGCCATGAACGAGGTGTACGGACGTCATTTCGGGAATCACAGGCCCGCGCGAGCAGCCGTTCAGGCGGCCAGGCTCCCGAAAGACGTCGACGTAGAGATCGAGGCGGTCGCCAGGGTCGGTTGACCGTCGACCAGAACAGCGTCGGCTCCGGGGCCGATCCCAACGGTTGCACCGGGTGGGTGTCCCGGACCGCTCCCCCTGAGAAAGGAATACCTGGATGATTCGCGGATGCACGCTCGGAAAGGCCGGCCGCTGGACCACAGCGGCACTGGTCTTGACGACGGCGGCGTGGCCCTTCGGCGGTCTGGACGCCCAGACCTATCCGACCGAGGCCTTCGATGCTCTCGAGTGGGAAAGCGTGGGACCGAACCGAGGCGGTCGGTCGATCACGACGGCCGGGACGGTGGCCCGCCCCATGGAATACTACTTCGGTGCCACGGGCGGTGGCCTCTGGAAGACCACCGACGCCGGGAACACCTGGAACCCGGTCACGGACGGTCAGATCACCTCGTCGTCGATCGGGGCCCTCGGCATCTGCGAAGCCGATCCGGACATCGTGTACATCGGCGGCGGCGAGACCCAGCTCCGCGGCAACATCCAACAGGGCGACGGCGTCTACAAGACCACCGACGGTGGCGAGACGTGGACCCACATTGGTCTCAAGGAGACCCAGAACGTCGCCCGGATCCGGATCCACCCCACCGACTGCAACACGGCCTGGGTGGCGGGCTTCGGCGTGCACAGCGCCGAGAACCCGGAGCGGGGGATCTACAAGACCACCGACGGTGGCGAGACCTGGAACCTGGTCCTGCACCGGGACGAGCGCAGCGGCGGCGTGGACATCTCCGTCCATCCGACGAACCCCGACATCGTGTACGCCGGCCTGTGGGAAGCGTGGCGGAAGTCCTGGGGCATGTCGTCCGGCGGGCCCGGGAGCGGTCTGTTCCGGAGCACCGACGGCGGGGACACCTGGACCGAGATCACACGGAATCCCGGGCTGCCCCAGGAGGGGCTGATCGGGAAGGTAGGCGTCAGCGTCTCGCCCGTGGACGAGAACCGGGTCTACGCCATCATCGAGAACGACGACGGCGGTGTGTTCCGTTCGGACGACGGGGGTGAGACCTGGACCCACGTCAACACGAGCCGGGACCTGCGCCAGCGCGCGTTCTACTACACGCGGATCGTCGCCGACCCCCAGGAGATCGACAAAGTCTACGTGCTGAACGTGCGTTTCTGGGTCTCCGAGGACGGGGGCGAAGAGTTCACCCAGGTGCGCAACCAGCCGCCCCACGGCGACAACCACGACCTGTGGATCGCCATGGACGACAACCAGCGCATGATCCAGTCCAACGACGGCGGCGCCAACGTGTCGTTCAACGGCGGGCGTACCTGGACCATGCAGGACTTCCCGACGGCTCAGTTCTACCGGGTCATCACGAGCAACCACGAGCCCTACCACATCTGCGGCGCCCAGCAGGACAACAGCACGGCCTGCATGCCGTACCGGGGCTGGAGACACCTCCAGGCTCGGGGTCCCAGCGCGGGGCCGTACTTCTATGCCGTCGGCGGCGGTGAGAGTGGCTACATCGCGCCCGACCCGGTCAACACCGACATCTTCTACGCCGGATCGTACAGCGGAACCCTGACCCAGTACGACCACAGCTCCGGCCAGAGCCGGGCGGTCAACGTCTGGCCCGAGAACCCCATGGGCGAAAGCTCGGAGGATCGGACGGAGCGCTTCCAGTGGACCTTCCCGATCGTGTACAGCCACCACGACCCGAACACGGTCTACGTGTCGAGCCAGAAGGTCTGGAAGACGACCAACGGTGGGCACAGCTGGGACGCGATCAGCGGTGACCTGACCCGTGCGGCGGCCGAAACTCTCGGACCGTCCGGCGGACCGATCACCCGGGACCAGACCGGAGTCGAGACGTACGGCACCGTGTTCGCGGTGGCGCCGTCCTACCACGATGCGAACGTGATCTGGGCGGGCTCCGACGACGGCCTCGTCCACGTGACCCGGGACGGGGGCACGAGCTGGACCAACGTCACGCCGCCCGATGCACCCGACTTCGTCCGCATCAACACCATCGAGGCGTCGCCCAACACGCCCGGCAAGGCCTACGTGAGCGGAATCCGCTACCTCGTGGACAACGATCGCTCGCCGTACATCTGGAAGACCGACGACTACGGCGCCACGTGGACCAAGATCGTCGACGGAATCCCCGAGGATGACTTCATTCGCGCCACCCGGGAAGACCCCAAGCGTCCGGGCCTGCTGTTCGCAGGATCCGAGCGCACCGTCTACGTGTCCTGGGACGACGGCGCCAACTGGCAGTCCCTGGCCCTCAACCTGCCCGTGCTCCAGATCAGTGACCTGGTGGTGGAAGATCACGACCTGGTGATCGGCACCCACGGCCGGTCGTTCTGGGTGCTGCCGTACATGGAGCCCATTCGTCAGATGGACGACGCGGTGGTCGCCTCGGACGTGCACCTGTTCGATCCGGTGGATCCCATCCGGGGCATCGACCAGGGCATGCAGGTCTTCTACTACCTGGGCCAGGACGCCGAAGAGGTCACCATCGAGTTCCTCGAAGCTGACGGTGACGTCGTGGCCAGCTACACCGGCACCCCCGAGGAGGACGACGAGGAGGAGGGCGAACAGAGCCCGTTCGCGTTCTTCTTCGGAGGAGGCGGTGACAGCAAGCCCGCCGTCGAGGCGGGATCCCACTCCTTTACCTGGAACCTCCGGTACCCCGGATTCACCGACTTCGACAACATGATCTTCTGGGCGGCCGGCAACATCGGACCCAGGGCGGTTCCGGGCATGTACCAGGTGCGCATCACGGCCCACGGACAGACACAGACCCAGGACGTGGAGCTGAAGCTCGACCCCCGCCTGTCCGATGCGGTGACGGTGGCCCAGCTCCAGGACCGATTCGACTTCGCGCTGAACGTGCGGGATCGGGTGAGCGTCGCCAATGAAGCGGTCATCAACATCCGGGAGATCAAGGTTCAGGTGGACGACCGACTCGAGCTGACCGAGACGCAGGAGATCCACACGGTCGGTGGCGAGGTCAAGGTCAAGCTGAGCGACGTGGAGCAGGAGATCTACCAGGTGCGCAACGAGGCCCGGCAGGATCCCCTCAACTACCCGGTCAAGCTGAACAACAAGCTGGCCTCGTTGATCGGACTGCTGGAGGCGGCCGAGGCGGAGCCGACGGAAAGCTCGCGCGAGGTGTATCGCTACCTTTCGACGCTGCTCCAGGAAGAGCTCGATCGCATGGACATCATCATCGAGCAGGACCTGGGCAGGCTGAACGAGCTGCTCCGGGGAGAGGACCTTCCACCCATCAACCCGGACCCGATCATCAGCGATCGGTGATTCCACGCTGAGCCGCTAGCCCCGGATCGGGGCAGCCGGTTGGCGGAACGGAGGGGAGGGCACGCGTTCGGCGTGTCCTCCCCTTTGTGCTCCGCCGCTGCCGTTGCCCCGCTTCGCTTCTCGGTCTGGGCGACGACAGGGTGATCCGCTCGCTTGCCAAGCCGCCGGGGGCGAGGCACTGTTCGAAAACACCCCGCCGCAGAACGCGGCACCCTTCACCGCGCCTCCACCCTCACCCCACATCCGGTCGGGCGCCCTGGAACCACGAGGTGGCATGAGACCGACACTGGGCCTGGCAGCGATCCTGCTCCTGGTGGGCTGCGCGAGCGGTCAGGGCAACGAGGACAATCCGTTCAGTGACGAGTTCACGACCCGGGGTGGACAGATCGAGCTCGTGGTGAGCAACGTCAATTTCCAGGACGCCACGTTGACCGCGTTCCATCAGGCGGGTCGGCAGCGCCTCGGTGTCGTCGACGGCAAGGGATCCCGGCGGTTCACGATGGACTGGGAGGGGACCCGTGACCTTCAGATCCAGATCGACCTGCTGTCTTCGGTCAGCTACCTGACCCCACCGCTATCGGTGAGCATCGGCGACGTCCTGCGACTCCAGATCGAGACCGTCCTCAGCCAGTCCCAGCTGATTCGGTAGCCCGGGGGCTCCCCGGTCGACGACGTCGGCTCTGTTGTCCGTGGTCTGGTTCGGCGGGCTATTCCCCGTACGGCACCCAGATGTTCTTCACCTGGGTCGCTTCCCAGAGGAACTCTTCGCCCTCACCCTGGTCGGGGTCGTGCCAGTCCCTGGGTTGACCGTTGCTGACCCAGGTGCGCTTCATGTTACCCGTCGACAGCCGCTCCACTTCGGCGCTGCCGGCGAGGGAACCGAAGTACCAGAGTGCATCCACATCGTCGTGGGCGGCCAGTACGGGTGTCAACTCGGCCGGGTCTCCCGTGAGGATGTTCAGGACGCCTGCCGGTACGTCGGACGTCTCGAGGACCTGATAGAAATCCGTGGCGAGGACCGCGCCCGGACCGGTCGTCACGGCCACGACCGCGTTGCCCATGCTCATGGCCGGGGCCACGGTGGACACGAAGCCCAACAGGGGTGTCTCGACGGGACATTCGACGCCGACCACACCGATGGGTTCGGGCATGGCCAGGGTCACGTTCCGGAACGGCGTGTGGTGGACCCGGCCATCGTACTTGTCGGCCCAGGCGGCGTAGCTGAATAGCCGGGCGATCGCGGCTTCGACCTCGCGCTGCGCGCCGGGGGCGTCACCGGTCAACGTAGCGATGCGCCGGACGAACTCCTCGGCACGGACGGCGAGGTTCTCGGCCAGGTAGTAGAGGATCTGAGCCCGGTTGTGGGCGGTGCGGGGAACCCAGCCCCTGGCGGCCTTGTGGGCCGCTTCGACCGCGTTACGCGCGTCCTTCCGGTTCCCCCGGGGAATCTCGGACACGACCTGGCCCCGGGCGTCGGCCACCGGCATGCTGTAGTTGCCGTCGGGGCGCACCTGTTTGCCGCCGATGTAGAGCTTCGGCGTCCGGTCCACGGTGTCGCCGGTGACGGGCGGGTCAGTCCCCGCCGGGCCCTCGGCGTCGGCAGACGTGTCCGGGTCCGGCGCAGCCACCCGGGCGAGCCCGTCCTGCCACGCCGGTTTCACATACTCCATCAGGCCCTCGCGGCCACCCTCACGACCGTACCCGGATTCCCGGTAGCCGCCAAAACCCGCGGCCGCATCGAAGAGATTCGTGCAGTTGACCCACACCGTCCCAGCCTTGATGGCAGGCGCCACGTCCAGCGCCAGGTTGACGTTCTCCGTCCAGATGCTGGCGGCGAGCCCGTACCGGGTGTCGTTGGCCAGGGCCACGGCCTCCGGCGGGGTGCGGAACGTCATCATCACGACGACCGGGCCGAAGATCTCCACCTGGGCGATGGTGGACGACGGTGCGACATCGGTGCACAGGGTGGGCGGGTAGAACCATCCCTCCTCGGGCGCGCTCCAGGATGGTTGCCAGATCCGGGCGCCTTCGGCCTGCCCCTGGTCCACAAGGGTTCTGATCTTGTCGAGCTGGACCGGGGCGATGATGGCGCCCATGTCGACCGCTTTGTCGAGGGGGTCGCCCATACGGAGCGTCTCCATCCGGGCCCGGAGCTTTCGCTCCAACGCCTCGGCGACACCTTCCTGGACCAGCAAGCGCGATCCCGCGCAGCAGACCTGACCCTGGTTGAACCAGATGGCGTCCACCACGCCCTCGACCACGCTGTCCAGGTCCGCGTCCTCGAAGACCACGAAGGGGGACTTCCCACCCAGCTCCAGCGACAGCCGCTTGCCGCTGCCCGCGGTCGCGGCCCGGATGATCCGACCGACCTCGGTCGAACCCGTGAACGCGATCTTGTCCACGTCGGGGTGATCGACCAGGGCGGCCCCGGTGGTTCCGTCGCCGGTGACGATGTTGACCACGCCGGGGGGCAGGCCCGCCTCGCGGCAGAGCTCGGCGAAGCGCAGGGCGGTCAGGGGGGTGAACTCGGCCGGCTTCAGCACGACCGTGTTCCCCATGGCCAGGGCCGGGGCGATCTTCCAGGCCAGCATGAGCAGTGGGAAGTTCCACGGGATGATCTGACCGATCACACCGACCGGCACGGCGTCGGGCAGCTCCCGTTCCATGAGCTGGGCCCAGCCCGCATGGTGGTAGAAGTGGCGGGCCACGAGGGGGATGTCCAGGTCCCTGGATTCCCGGATGGGCTTGCCGTTGTCCAGGCTCTCGAGCACGGCGAACAACCGCGCGTGTTTCTGGATGCGCCGGGCCAGGGCGTAGAGGTGGCGAGCCCGTCCCGGACCCCCCAGGGCCCGCCAACCGGGCTGAGCCCCGCGAGCAGCGGCGACGGCCCGGGCGACGTCCGAATCACTCGCCTGTGTGACTGCGGCCAGGGATCCGCCGGTCGAGGGGTTCTGAACCGAGAACACCGTACCCGCGTCTCCGTCCTGCCAGGCTCCGTCGATGAAGAGTCCGAAATGGGGTGCGTGCGCCTCGATCCACTCCAGCGCGGCTCCGGCGGCCTCGGGTGCGGGACCGTACTCCATCGACTCGAAGATCTCGACGACTTTGCTCATGCCATCGGGTGCCGGTGGGCGGCCGAATAGCGACCGGTGACGAAGTGCTCGAGCTGGCGTTCGATGTCGCCGAGCAGGGAGCTCGCGCCGAACCGGAAGAGCCTCGGGCCCAGCCAATCGTGTCCCAGCTCCTCCTTCATCAGGATCAGCCAGAGCAGCGAATCCTTCGCCGTGCGGATGCCACCGGCCGGCTTGAAACCGACCTGGACACCGGTGCGCTCGGCGTAGGCGCGGATCGAGCGCACCATGGTCAGTCCCACGGGCAGGGTGGCGTTCACCGACTCCTTTCCGGTCGAGGTCTTGACGAAGTCGGCCCCGGCCATCATGCACACCAGGCTGGCCTGGTAGACGTTGCGGAGTCGGCCGAGCTCACCCGTGGCCAGAATCGTCTTGATGTGGGCCTCGCCACAGGCTTCGCGGAAGGCCCTGACCTCGTCGTAGAGAGCGGGCCAGTTGCCCGTCAGCACGTGGGCCCGGGTCACCACGATGTCGATCTCCTTCGCGCCCGACGCGACGGAGGCCCGGATCTCGGCGACCCGTTGCTCGAAGGGGCTCAACCCGTGGGGGAATCCGGTGGACACGGCTGCCACCGGAATCCCGCTGCCCTCCAAAGCCTGCAAAGCGGTGGGGACCATCTGGTGATACACGCAGATGGCGGCGGTCGTCACATCCAGCTCCGAAGCCCCGAGCGCGGCCAGGACGTCGGCACGGACCGGCTGGCGAGCCTTCGCGCAGAGGCGTCGGACCCGTCCCGGCGTGTCGTCGCCGGCAAGCGTGGTCAGGTCCATGCAGCTCACCGCCTTCAGGAGCCACGCCGCCTGCCAGTCCTTCTTGACGCTTCGACGTGTCCCCAGGGTCCCGGCTCGACGCTCCACCGCGCTCCGGTTGACGCTCACGGACCGTACCCAGTCGAGATCGAGGGGCATGCCCGGGTTGCGCTCCGCAGAGACCTCGGCGGGCCGGGGAATCTCCGGCCGCATCCGGGAGTCCGACCGCCGGGGCTCCCGGGTCCGAATCTCTACCATGATCCCATCCCTGCTCGGGGTGCATGAACGTTTCCGGGGGAACCCGGAAGCGTCCGTGGGTAGGCAACATAGCCGAGGGCCGGTCACTCTACCAATGGCCGACGCGACCGGTTGCCCCCAGGGGCGGATCGCGCTATACCATCGGACCCTTCGGGGGCGGATCGGGACTGGTGTCTCGGACGGTCTTCAAAACCGCTTTGCCCGGCTAGAACCCGGGTGGGTGGGTTCGATTCCCACACGCTCCCGCCATCTATCGGTGCGAGGCGGGTGTTCCCCCCGGGGCGCCCGCCTCGTGCGTTCGTCCACCTTCTACGAGAGCCCGTGACCGACGCCATCCGGATCATCCTGAACCCGACCTCCGGAAGCGGGGCGGGTCGCAAAGTCCTCTCCGCCCTGGAGGGACGGATTGCCGCGCGCCGGCTGCCGTACCGGATCCAGGTGACCCAGGCGCCCGGCCATGCCCGGAACCTGGCCCGAGAGGCGGCGGAGCAGGGGGCCGAGGCGGTCCTGGCAGCCGGCGGAGACGGGACGATCCACGAAGTCGCGAACGGACTGCTCGCTGTGGATCGCGCCACGGCGTTAGCCGTCCTGCCCATCGGCACCGGGAACGACTTCCATCGCATGGTCGGGTCGGATCGAAGCCTCGACGGCGCCCTGGACCTCCTGGAAACCGGAGAACGCCACCCGTTCGACGTCGGGCACGCCCGGTGGGAGGGTGGAGAAGCCCTGTTCGTCAACGTCCTCGGTGTCGGCCTCGACACCGACGTCCTCCGAAACCGGGACCGGTACCGGCGCCTCAGGGGAGTCCTCCAGTATGCCGTGGCGGTACTGGTGTCCGCGGTCCGCTATCGGCCGGTGCTCCTGGCCGTCGACCTCGACGGTGTACCGGCCTTCACCGATCGCACCACCCTGGCCGCCGTCACCGTCGGCCCCTCCGTCGGCGGCGGCTTCAAGCTCAGTCCCGGAGCCCGACCGGACGACGGACTGCTGGATCTGCTGTTCGTCGAGGCTCTCAGCGTTTTCCAGGTGGTGCGTTACCTTCCCAAGGTCCTCCGAGGAACTCACCAGGATGCGCCCGTGGTTCGCATGCACACGGTCAAACAACTCCGTTTCGCCTCGCCCGACGGCGATCCGTTCCACTTCGAATTGGACGGAGAGCTCCTGCCGGAACCCACGGCGACCCTCGAAGTCGAGGTGGTCCCAGCCGCATTGACCGTCCTCCGGCCCCGCGGAACGACCGCCTCATGAGCGGCCGACGACGCCTGCTGGAAGGGGCCGCGGCCCTGGCCCTGGCCTGCGTGCTTATGGGTGCCCCGGTCGCCGAGGGCCAGGAAGCGCCACCGGCCTCCGCGGAGTCTTCGTTCCTGCAGGCGCCGGACACGCCCCAGCGGGCGTCCCCCGGAGGGGCGTTCTTCCGGTCGTTGCTCGTCCCCGGTTGGGGACACGCCGCCGTCGGGGCTTATTCCCGGGGAGCCTTCTATTTCGCGGCAGCTTCGGGCTCGGGGTACATGCTCTTCAAGAGCATTGCCGGTCGCGACGCGGCGACGAGAGCCCGGGACGTGCGCGAAGGGGTCGTGGAGACGGACCTGCGCTTCCAGGGAACTCCCGAGGACTCCATCGCCCAGAAGGTGGAGGAGGATCCACGGGTCACGGAGGTCCAGGCGCTGGTCGACTCACGGGCCCAACAGGTACAGGACTGGGCGGCCCTCGGCATCTTCATCGTCCTGCTGAGCGGGGCGGACGCCTTCGTCTCGGCCCACCTCATGGACTTTCCTGAGCCCCTCGAGGTCAGGGTGACGCCCCGTGAGTTCGGGAGGGTGGAAGTCGGGGTGGGCATTCCCTACCGCGGGCCCGGGTAGGGACGCAGGAATCGGCTACGTGTCGGGCCAGTCGGCCAGCACGGGCTCCGCACCTTCGGCCAGCACCACGTAGCTCCGGTTGTGCACCCAATCCCCGCCGTTCAGATAGAACCGCCCCGGCGACGCCTCGACTTTCTCGGGGCGATGGGAGTGTCCCAGCACGACCAGGTCGAGGGTGGGGTCCTCCGCTAGCCGCTCCAGGGCCCACGCCTTCAGGAACTCCGCCCTGGGATCCTCGTCCGACGCCCCCTCTGTCGCACCACGGTGCTCGGTCCGAGACACCCATCGGGCGACTCGGGCGCCCAGATCCGGATGGAGCCACCGGAACGCCCAGCGTGTGCCACGCCCCCTGAGCACCGATTTCAGCATCCGGTACCCGAGATCGCCCGTGCCCAGGCCGTCGCCGTGGGCCACCAGGGTACGGAGCCCGGCCAGCTCCATGGTCACCGGCTCACGGTGGAAGGTCACCCCGATTTCTTCCGTCAGGAACGTGCCGCCCCACCAGTCGTGGTTGCCACCCATGAAGTCGACGGGCACGCCTGCGTCCACCAGGCGGGCCAGGGCGCCTAGCACCCGGGTATGGCCCCGTGGGATCACGGACCGGTATTCGAACCAGAAGTCGAAGAGGTCGCCGTTGATGAAGACCCGGGACGCCTCGCGCCCGGCGAAATCGAGCCACGAACAGAACGAGGTGGCCGTTTCGTCGGGAACCGCACCGAGGTGCACGTCGCTTGCGATATAGACGGGGGCAGTGGGCATGGACGGAGAAGGTACAGACTGGTGAAGGATGTGCCAGAGGCCGGGACTCGAAAGCTCGTCCCCCGCCGACCGTAGGAGAGTAAGAAGGCCGGGAACGCGCGGCGGCGAGGATCGCGCGCCCGAATCCGCGAGGCCTCCGACCGGATCCCTTGCCGGGACGCAGAGCGGCTGGCATTCTGGAGGAGGCCCCCCACTCGCCTCGCGAGAGTTCTGAACGGTCGTATGAAGTACCGCGTCATCCTCCTGTTTTCGATGCTGCTGGCGGTTCCCGCCGCCGCGCAGACCGTTCAGTACGGCAAGAACAAGATCCAATACACCGAGTTCGATTGGCAGGTGCTCTCCGGCGAGCACCTGGACGTCTACTACTATCCCGAAGAAGAGGAGATCGCTCGGACCGCCCTGGCCTACGCGGAGGAGAGCTACGAGGTCCTGGCCGAACGCTTCCAGCACCACCCGTTCCGCCGCATCCCGCTCGTCGTTTATTCGTCCCACAACCACTTCGAGCAGACCAACCTGACCCCCGCCTTCATCCCCGAAGGTGTCCTGGGTTTCACCGAGTTTCTCAAGCGTCGCGTGGCGATCCCGTTCCGGGGAAACTACGCCCAGTTCCGGAACACGCTTCGCCACGAGCTCGTCCACGTCTTCCATCTCTCGAAGCTCTCGGAGATGGACGCGCTGTTCGGGAGCATCCGCAGCGCGGCGTTCCCGTTCTGGTGGCAAGAGGGACTGGCGGAGTACTGGTCGAGCGAGCAGGACACGGACGACGCGATGGTCATCCGGGACATGGTCCTGAGCGGCAACCTGCCGGACCTCAAGACCTTCACCTATTCGTTCGGGTTCGCGGCGTACCCGCTGGGTGGTGAGCTCTTCCACTACCTGACCGACCGGTTCGGCGAGGACTACATCACCCGGATCTACGAGGGCATCTGGAAGTACGATTCCTTCGAAGACGCGTTCGCGTGGGTGTTCGGGATCAGCATGGACGCCATGGATCGGGAGTGGAGGTACAGCCTCGAGCAACGCTACTTCCCGTTGTATGCCGACCGACCGCCCGTGTCGGTTGCGTCACGCCTTGTGGACCAGGGACCCAGCCTGAAGCCGCAGGTGAGCCTGGTTCCCGGCGACACGGTCCCCCACGTCTTCTTCCTGTCGCCCAGGACCGGATTCCCGGCCATCTACGAGACCCGCCTGTCCGGATATCCCGAGCGGCCTCGTCGGGTGGTGGAGGGCGAGCGTCGAGCCGAGTTCCAGTCCTTCCACCTGATGGACTCCCGGATGGACATCTCGGACCAGGGGATCCTGGCCGTCGTGGCCAAGTTCCACGAGAACGATGCCCTCTTCCTCTGGGACCTGGCGGAAGAGAGGGTCGTCGGTCGCTACCAGTGGAAGGACCTGGTCGGGCTGAGGTCTCCGGCGTGGAGCCCCAACGGCCGAAGCATCGTCTTCACCGGCCTCAGCGTCCGGGGGCCAGCCGATCTCTACGTGCTGGACTTCGCGACCGGTCAGCGCACGGCCCTGACACGGGACGTGTATGAAGACGACGACGCGGACTGGTCTCCCGACGGTTCCTCGATCGTCTTCGCGTCCGACCGGACGCCCTTCGGGTCCGAGGGTTCGAAGAACCTGTTTCTCCTGGACCTCGAAACCCGGCGTATCTCCTACCTGACCTACGGGCCCTGGAAGGACCAGCACGCTCGATGGTCCCATGACGGCACCCGCATCGCCTTCTCGTCGGATCGCTCGGGCCTGTACGAGCTCTACACGATCACCCCGGACGGGCAGGGCGAGCGGATAACCCAGTTCACCGGCGCCGCGTTCGATCCGGAGTGGCTGCCGGACGACGAGAGCCTGGTCTTCACGGCCTATACCGACGGCACCTGGCAGATCTACCAGTTCCGACTGGACGGAGAGCACCGAGCCGACGAGCGGATCGCCCTTTCTCTCCCACAGGGCACCCTCGCGTTCAACGCGCTCCCGCCGTCGGCTGCCATGCCCGACATGGCATCCCCATCGGGGTCCGCGACCCTCAGTGGCGGGACGTCCACTCGCAATGGCGACCACGGCGCCACCAACGGCGCCCGCGCGGCTGGGGACGAGGGACCCGGCGGCACCGATGGAGCACAACCACCCGAGCCCGACGAGCCGACGAGAGTCAACGGGACACTGGTCGCCGAGGGGGAGCACACGAACGGCGCGAACGGCCCAACCGGGGCCACCGAGGCCGACCGGGGGATGCGGCGGACGCTGGCGGGCACGGGCGCGGGCACCAGGATGCCGTTCGATACGATCACCACGTGGCGATGGGAGGAGCCGGACGAAGAAACGGTGGTGACCGAGACCCAGGACTACAACCAATGGAAGGCGTTCTCCCTGGATTTCGTAGGAGGGGACGCGCTCATCGCACCGGGGCGGGGATCGGCCCAGGGCTTGCAGTTTCTGGCCAGTGACATGCTCGGCAACCACATGCTGTTCGCCAGCATCTCGGCGGCGCAGGCCGGGAATTACAGTGCGATCAGCGATGCGTTCGCCGGGCAGTTGCAGTATCTGAATCTCAGCCGCCGCATCAATCTGGGGGGCGGCATCTTCCGGTACCGCGGGGAATTCAGGGACGTGGGCTTCAACCGGTACTTCGAAGAGACCTGGGGCGGGTACTTCATGGCGAGCTACCCGTTCTCCAAGTACCGGCGCCTCGAGCTTCAGCTGGGGCTCGAACGCTCCGACCGCTTCGATACGCCCGACCTGTTTGCGGCGGATACCCGCGCCGAGGTCCGTGATCTGACCCGGGACGCCGTGCTGTCCACCAACGTGATTTCCTACGTGAAGGACAACACCCTCTGGCTGCCCACGGGACCCCTGGACGGAGAGCGCTACAGCGTGGCGTTCAGTCTGGTCACCGATCTGTCTCGTGCCCGCCCTGAGAACTTCTCGGTGATGGGCGACTACCGGCGGTACGTCCGCACGTCCATGTTCTCCAGCTTGGCGCTCCGGGGTTTCGTCTACTACAGCGACGGAGCGATTCCGGGTCGGGCCGTCCTCGGAGGCAGCCATCGACTCCGAGGGTACCCCCGTTACAGCCTGGCCGGAAGCCGGGTCTGGTTCGTGAACACCGAATGGCGGTTCCCCATGTTCCGTCAGATCGCCTTCCAGCTCCCCTTCGGAGCCCTTAGATTCCCAGGCATCCAGGGAGGCGTCTTCATGGACCTGGGCCAGAGTTGGCTGGAGGACCAGAGACCCGAAGGCAGCTGGGGCGCGTACGGAGTGAGCTTCCGACTCGCCCTCGGCTACGCCCTGGTCCTGAGGACGGACATCGGGAAGCGCTTCGCCATCGGCGAGCCGCCTCCCCTGATCTATGGTCGGGGAGAGGATTTCAATTCCACGTTCGTCGACTTTTTCTTCGGGTTCAATTTCTGATGCCACCACAGCGCCGCGACCGCAGGACGGTCGCTCCCCGGCGGACCCGGTCCGCCGGCTTTCTCACGTGCCTCGGTCTGGCCTCCGGAGCCGCGCTCTGGGCCTGCTCCGGTGCGCCACCGCCACCCCCGCCCACGCCGATCGACGCCGAAGGCGCAGCTCAGAACGCCTCTCTGACCACGCGGCCCCAGGAGCCGGTGCGCATCGTCTTCGCCTGGAGCCTGAACGAGTCCGGATCCCGGACCAGCGGCCGGGGCGTGGTGCGGATGGAGCCTCCGTACAAGGCCCGCCTGGACCTGTTTACGGGCCAGGGCGAAACGGTGCTTCGCGCGGCTCTCGTCGGAGACGTCCTGCGGCTCCCACCGGGGGTGGAGTCCCAGGAGATCGTACCGCCCCCGACGCTGCTGTGGGCGGCCCTGGGGGTCTTCAGGCCCGGCAATCTGGCCTACCTGAGCGGCGGCGAGGCATTGTCTGAGGGCGAGATCCAGCTGAACTACAGCCTCGGAGCAGGGGAGGGCCTCGTCTACCGCCTCGACGGTACGCAGGTCCAGCGAGTGGAGCTGTCCCGGGACGGCCACACGACCGAGAGCCTGGCGGTCACCGCGGCATCGGAGCACCCGTTCCCCCAGGAAACGGAGTACCGGAATCTGGCCGCGTTCCGCGAGTTGACCATGACCCTGGACGGGTACGAGCACGTCGACGTTTTCCCGCCGGATATCTGGCTGGACCCGGTGGGCAGATGACCCGTCGGTCCGCCTCCTGGATCCTACCGAAGACCGGGCCGGCCACCGGCGCGGCCGCCATGGCCCGCCTGGCACTCGTCCTGACGCTGGTCGGGGCGTCGGGCTGCAACTACTCGTTCAGGGCCGGAAGCTTTCCCCCGGCCCACATCAACTCGATGGCTGTGCTGCCCTTCGAGAACGAGACCGATCAGTTCGAACTGACCCAGGAGGTGCACCAGCAGCTCCGGCAGGGACTGCCGCGGGCGCTGGGGATCCAGACGGCGGCAGAGGTCAACGCCGACGCCGTGGTCCGGGGCGTCATTCGCAGGTACGAGCTGACAGCGCCCCTGTACCGCCCGTCCGAGGATCAATCCCGTGCCGACGTGCTTCAGCGGGAGGTCACCATCTCGGTCGCTGTGGAAATCGTCGACCTGGTCGAGAACGCCATTCTCTGGGAGAGCAGCAACCTGATCGCCCGTGGCCAGTACATCGAGAATTCTGAGACCGAAGAGACGGGCCGTACCGAAGCCATCGACGTGCTCGTTCAGGAGATCATCAACGGCGCACAATCCAACTGGTGAGCCTTCGGCGCTCGCTGTGGGGTGCGCGGTCCTGCCAATCGGGATAGTTTGCTCGTCCCGTCGAATCCCAGTGCACTGAAATGACGCGGGTGGGTCTCGTTTCAGACGGCCGACCCGTGGAGATCCGAGAAGAGACCCGGGAGCGACTTTGGCAAAAGCGAGACGTGGCCTGCGCCTGACCGGCCTCCGGGGCCCGATGAGAATCGGTGCGCTTCTGCTGCTGGCGGGGCTGTGGTACGCGACCTCAGGGGTCGACGCCCGGCCCCCGGTCGACTCCGTAACCGCACCGTCCGTCGAGACCGTCGAAGCTCCGCTCCCCCCGGTTCTCGAGGGCTCGACGGCATCGGCCGAAGCCACACCCCCATCGGCGACCGCTGCCGCCCCGATCGCCGTTCAAGACGAAAGCCACGCCGAAGAGGAGGAGAGTCACGGGGTCGACCCCGCATACTTCTTCCTCGTTCTCATCGCCATCCTCATCTTCGCCAAGCTCTTCGGCGAAGCGGCGGAACGCATCGGACAGCCTGCCGTGCTGGGCGAGCTCGTCGCAGGGGTGGTCCTGGGAAGCAGCATGCTGGGTCTTGTCCCCAGCGCGGGGGAGCTGGCCGACGTCATCCACCTCCTGGCCGAGGTGGGCGTTGCCATCCTCCTGTTCGAGATCGGCCTGGAGACCGACCTGAAGGAAATGTTCCGGGTCGGCAAGGAATCCGCCTCCGTCGCCGTCGTCGGCGTGGCGCTCCCGTTCGCCCTCGGGTTCGCGTACTGGTACCTGTTCGACCCGGCCCTCGGTGTCCCCCCCGGGGGAGCCAGCCTGTCGATGGTCGCGATCTTCGTCGGCGCGACCCTCACGGCCACCTCGGTGGGGATCACGGCCCGGGTCCTCACGGATCTTCGAAAGATGCATCGACCCGAATCCCGGGTAATCATCGGTGCGGCGGTCATCGACGACGTGCTGGGCCTCGTGATCCTGGCCATCGTGAGCGGGCTCGCGGCGGGAGCCGCGGTCACGTTCGTGGGCATCGCACAGACCTTCGTGATCGCGGTCGGCTTCCTCGTGGTCGCCGTGATCGTCGGCAACTTCGTGGCACCGCGGCTGTTCGGCCTGATCGATCAGATGAACGTCCGAGGCGTGCTCCTGGTCACCGCGTTCTCCTTCGCGCTGTTGTTCGCCGCGTTGGCCGATCTGGCGGGGTCGGCCATGATCATCGGCGCCTTCGCGGCAGGCATCGTGCTCAGCACGACGAACCAGTTCGACCTGATCGTGGAACGGGTCGAGCCGGTGGCGGACATCTTCACACCTATCTTCTTCGTTTCGGTCGGTGCCGCGGTCAACATCAACCTGTTCAACCCGCTGTCCGACGTGTTCAACGCCGACGTCATCATCGTCGGCACGGCCCTCATCGTCGTCGCGGTGATCGGCAAGCTGGCATCCGGTTTCGTGGTCGGGTTCGGCAAGAACAAGATGAACCGACTCGCCATCGGGATCGGCATGGTGCCCCGGGGTGAGGTCGGCCTGATCTTCGCCGACATCGGGCGCCGGGCCGGCCTCCTGACCCAGGAGACGTTCAGCGCCATCCTGATCATGGTGATCGTGACGACCTTCATCGCGCCTCCGCTGCTGAAGGTGGTCTTCCGGGGCGGCGACGACGATCCCGATTCGGGTCAGTACAAGAAAGACACGCATGGCATGGTCCACGGCGGAGGGCATGGGTAGACCGGCCCCGGGCCAACCGAGGGCAAGGCGCACTCCCCGATGAGATCGTTGACGCTGGGCACGAGGGGATCTCCGCTGGCGCTCGCCCAGAGCCGGTGGATCGCGGCCACGGTGGAAGAGACCACCGGCCGGGCGGTGGAGCTGCAGGTAATTCGGACCACCGGTGATCGATACACGGATCGACCGCTTCCAGAGATCGGCGGCAAAGGGCTCTTTACCGGCGAGCTGGACGCCGCTTTGGCGTCGGGAGAGATCGACCTGGCGGTCCACTCCTTGAAGGATCTCCCCACCGACCTCGCACCGGGTCTCGTCCTGGCGGCCGTCCCGAAACGGGAAGACCCCCGGGACGTCGTCGTGGTGCGTAGCGGCGACTCCCCCCGGATCGCCACCTGGCCTCGAGGTACCCGGGTCGGCACCAGCTCCACGCGCCGGCGAGCTCTGGCTTTGGCGAGCCGGGGCGACCTCGAGGTTCAACCCATCCGGGGCAACGTCGACACGCGAATCCGGAAGCTGGACGAAGGACAGGTCGATGCGCTGGTGCTCGCCGCCGCCGGCCTGAATCGCCTGGGCCTCGGACGCCGGGTCGGCCATGCCCTGGACGAGACCTACTGGCTCCCCGCGCCAGGTCAGGGCGCCCTCGGCATCGTGACCCGCGTCGACGATGCGTCGACCCGTTCGACGCTCGAGGCCCTCGAGGATCCAGCCAGCCGCCTGGCGGTCACGTTCGAGCGGGCGTTCCTCGCGACGATCGGGGGCGGCTGCTCGGCGCCGGTGGGCGCGATCGGGCTGCCCTACGACGGGGGACTGCGAGGTTGGGCGATGGCGATCAGCCCCGATGGGCAACGCATGGTCAAGGTGGATCGGACCGGAAGTGGAGCCGATCCGGCCGCGTTGGGTCGGGAGGTGGCTCACGTGCTGGTGGAGCGAGGTGCCCTGGAGGTGTTGGCCGAGGCCGGATCCGCCGCCGCCGACGGCCGACCATGACGGCTCCCGTGTCGCCCACCGAGAAGATCCTCGACCGAGGGGAGCTGGTCCGCCGTTACGGGCGACCCCGCTCGAACCGCGTCGTCTTCACGAATGGTTGTTTCGACCTGCTGCACCCCGGTCACGTCGTATACCTGGACAAGGCCCGGCGACTCGGAGACGCCCTGGTCGTTGGCCTGAACACCGATGCGTCGGTGTCCCGACTGAAGGGTCCGTCCCGCCCTCTCGTGGCCGAAGCCGACCGGGCCCTGGTGCTCGCCGGCCTGGCCAGTGTCGACGCTGTCACGTTCTTCGACGAGGACACGCCACGGGAATTGATCGCGAGTCTCCTGCCGGACGTCCTGGTCAAAGGGGGTGACTACCGCCTGGACCAGATCGTGGGGCGGACCGAGGTGGAGGCGGCCGGCGGCGAAGTGGTCACGATTCCATTCCTGCCCGGGCACTCGACCACCGGGCTTCTCGACCGACTGGAGCAGAGACGATGACACCGACCCGCGCCCGTCCCGCCCACGCGTTGCGGGACCTCGAACTGGAGCTGGGCGCCGCGCCCTACGCGGAGGGATCGTGTCTGATCTCCACGGGCAGCACCAGGGTGCTGTGCACGGCGTCGGTCGACGAGGGGCTGCCCCGTTGGCGCGAGGCGTCGGGCGCCGGTTGGGTGACGGCCGAGTACGGCATGCTGCCCCGCGCCACCCACACCCGGTCTCAGCGGGAGCGGAGAGGGGCTCGGGGTCGGACCCAGGAGATCCAGAGGCTGATTGGTCGTTCCTTGCGATCGGTCACCGACCTGTCGGCCCTGGGGGCCCGTACCATCCTGATCGATTGCGACGTGCTCCAGGCGGACGGAGGGACGCGGACCGCGTCGATCACCGGGGCCTACGTGGCCCTGGGCCTGGCCTGCCACCATCTCATGAACGAGGGGCTGCTCGAACGATCCCCGCTGGTAGAACCGGTCGCCGCCGTGAGCGTCGGAATCGTGGACGGCGTCCCGCTCCTCGACCTGGACTACGAGGAAGACTCCACCGCCCAGGTGGACATGAACGTGGTAGGTACGGCTTCCGGACGCCTGGTCGAGGTGCAGGGTACGGCCGAGGGACACCCGTTTTCCCGGGACGAGCTGGACGACCTGCTCGACCTGGCGCTGGGCGGCATCGAGCGACTGGTCGTGGCACAGCGGGGGGCCCTGAATCCGTGACGCGGTTCGGCCAGTCGGCCGGCTCGTCACCTCGTCGGGGGCCGGCCACGAAATGACCGAGCTGGTGCTCGCGACCCGGTCCGGCCACAAGGTCCGGGAGATCCGGCGGATCCTGGCCGACGTGCCTGACCTGAGGGTCGTGGATCTCCCGGGGGCCGGGGTGGCGGAGTCGGAAGAAGAGGAAGGCCTCGAGCCCTTCGAGACCTTCGAGGAAAACGCCCTCTCGAAAGCCCGCTACTTCTTCGAAAAGACCGGCCGGCCAACGGTGGCAGACGACTCGGGACTGGAGGTCGAGGCCCTGGACGGCGCCCCCGGCGTGCGCTCGAAGCGCTTCAGCCCGGACCGGGGCCTGGAAGGACAGGCCCTGGACACCGCCAACCTGGAGTACCTGCTGGAGCGCCTCGGCGACCTGCCCCTGGCGGACCGGGCGGGGCGGTACGTGTGCGTGGCCGCACTGGTCACCGAAGACGGCGAATGGACGTTCCGTGGCGAGTCGCCGGGGCTGATCCTCGGACGACCCAAGGGGTGGGGCGGGTTCGGATACGACCCGGTCTTCTTCGACCCGGAGCTGGGCAAGACCTTCGCCGAGATCTCGGACGAGGAAAAGAACGCCCGGAGCCACCGAGGTGCGGCGTTCCGGGCGTTGGCGGATCATCTGGCGGGGTAGGGGACGAACTGCCGCCGCTCGGCTCGAACCGGGTTCGAACCGGGCGCCTACCTCGGCGGGGTTCTTCTGCCTAGTCGGGGCGCCCGGATGAAGCGTATCCCGGCTTCGCCCTGCTCCGCTTGTCTCGCGGACCGACATCTCCCTGCGATCGCGAGTGGACAGCTGGGCCGCTCGGCTCGAACCGGGTTCGAACCGGGCGCCTACCTCGGCGGGGTTCTTCTGCCTAGTCGGGGCGCCCGGATTCGAACCGGGGGCCTCCTGCTCCCAAAGCAGGCGCGCTACCGGACTGCGCCACGCCCCGAATCACTGGTCCGTTTTGCACCAGCGAGGCACGAAACCTAGCGATGAGCCTTGGCAGACTCTAGTGCCACCCGCCCAGGCTGGCGGTACGAATCTTGAAAGGGTGGCGATCGGGGCTCGGAAGCACGAGGTTTCTTCAGCCCTACAAAGGACATTCACGAGGACGGACTGATGCTGTTCATCAAGATCCTGACGGCAGCCATGCCACAGGCCGCAGCCGAGTACGCCATGATCGTGAGCCAGCGCCGCGGCGGCACGTTCGGCGAGATCCAGGCGTTCATCAGCGAGTACTTCTGGGCCATCGTGGCGGGTGGAGCCGCGCTCGTGCTGCTCCTGATGGTGTTCGGCCCGAAGACGCGCGTGTGACTCGAAGCCAGTCACCAGGCGTCCGACGCTTGGTGTCTCCGTTGTACCGAGCCCTGTCGGGCGTCCCTCAGGCCGCCGGCCCGTGGCCCCTCGTCCTCTTCCTGCTTTTCGCCGGTGGCTGCAGTCTGGTCGGGAGCGGATCGGAACCCCCGGCCGCCGATCTGACGGGCATGTACTCGGGTGTTCTCCGGATGGAAGGCGACGACCTGCCGTCCACCTTGATCGTCAGCCAGGACGACGGGGACATCGAGGCCACGCTCTCTTCCAACGTCGGTCTGAACGCGGAAGGAGAAGGCCGCCTGTCCGGCACCGTGCTCCGAATCGAGATGGACTACGGGACCGAGTGCTCCGGAAGCCTCACGCTGGCCGGACAGATCCTGGACGAGGGCGCCCGCCTCGTCGGCACCGTCGATTCCCAGGATTGCACGGGCTCGGCCCAGGGCAGTTTCTCCCTCTCCCGTCGTTGACGCCTCTTCGGCTCTTTGGGTAGCTTCCTGCCGCCCTCCGGTCCCCCATCGGGGCACCTGGAAGCGCGCACTCCAGCGCCCGTAGCTCAGCTGGATAGAGCATCGGCCTTCTAAGCCGACGGTCCCAGGTTCGAGTCCTGGCGGGCGCGCTCGGGAGCAACGAAGAGCCCCGCAGCCAACTCCGGCTGCGGGGCTCTCTTCTTGGGCCTCACGATTGG
>CAJIAX010000125.1_pt1 | contig 39511 bp, 33 predicted proteins | sample 9199251 | NCBI WGS metagenome assembly CAJIAX01 (sample SAMEA7708287, study PRJEB35096) | sediment metagenome | biome: marine neritic benthic zone biome [ENVO:01000025]; feature: sediment [ENVO:00002007]; material: shallow marine sediment [ENVO:03000034] sea grass bed [ENVO_01000059] ... | reverse complement strand
GCTGATGACCGCCATGTCGCTGTTCCGGAAGCCCGGCTTGTACGCGGCAGGGATCGCCGGCGCCCCGGCTACCAACGTCTGGCACGCCCTCACCGGCCAGATGGCCGTGATGTTGGCGCCTGAGGACTCCCCCGACGAGTATGCCGACTCGTCTCCGTTCCTCCACGCCGAAGGTCTGGAGGACCCGCTCATGATCATCCACGGCATGCGGGACAACATCGTGCTGTTCAAGGACAGCTTGATCCTGGTCCAACGGCTTCTGCTGCTCGGCAAGGACGTGGACCTGGTCACCCTGCCCGACGCGGGCCACGGGTGGGACAACGAATACCTGGCTCAGACCCGCTTCGCCTTCCACAAGATGCTCGATTTCTTCGACCGCCATCTCAAGGGGTTCGATCCATGATCGCTCGTGAAACTGCGCCCAGGGTCCTCGTCGCGTGGAGTACGGCATTGCTGCTGCTCGCGACCCTGTCGGCCGCGCCTCGATCCGCCGCCGCGCAGGCGGACCCGGGCTGGAACGGCCTGGTCGAGTTGAACGAGGAACTGGTGGACCTCCGCGCCCCGGAGCGTATCGACGGCGTGCCCCAATACGGGACCGACGCCGTGGCGGCCCGGCTCGAGGCAATCCAGGACGTGCAGCGGCGCCTGGCGACCCTCGACGCACAGGACTGGTCCGTCTCGGGCAAGGTGGACTACCTGCTGGTCTGGGCCCGGGCCAACAGCCTGGAGTTCGAGCACCGGGTCACCCGCCCGTGGCAGAAGGACCCCATCCTCTACCTGGGCCTGGTGCAGCGCGTCCCGTACGTCGACCTGCCGTTGGACGGCGAAGCGCTGGACCGGTGGCACGTGGCGCTCGACGCGGTGCCCGCCATCCTGGCCCAGGCCCGGGACAACCTGACCGAACCGTCCGGCGAATTGGCGGACCAGGCGATCTTCCACCTCGAGCGCTTCGACGGCGTTGGACAGGGCGAGCCCTACCGAGACGATCCGCCCGCCGGCACCATCGGCTGGTTCGAAGACCTTTGCGGCCGCGTCGAGGCCGCAACGCCTTCCGACACCGACCGATGCCGGGCAGCTCTGGCGGCGGTCCGGGAGTATCGGGACTGGCTCCGGGCCGAGCGGGGGGGCATGGCGTCGTCCGCGGGCATCGGCACGGACAACCTGAACTGGTATTTCAGTCACGTTCGTCTGCTGCCCTACGACGTGACCGAGATCACGGTCCTGGGCGAACGGGAGTTCCACCGGTACCGGGCCGCATACGAGATCGTGCGGAACCGGAACCTGCAGCTGGAGGCACTGGAGCTCACCACGTCCGCCGAGCAGCACGAAGCGCGGACCCGCGAGGCCGAACGACAGGTCCGGACGCTCATCGAAGAGCAGTCCCTGCTGACGATTCCCCCGGACACGCCCGAGACCTTCGACACGGACACCTTCTGGAGCCCCCGGGCCCTGACCGATCGTCACTTCTGGGAAGAGCTCCAGTTCCGGAACGCCTTCAACAACCACATCCACGCCTCGGTGCCCGGCCACCGGTTCGACGGCCTCCTGGCCCGGAGCCTGGAGAACCCGATCCGGAGGGGATACGGCGACAGCTCCCGGGCCGAGGGCTGGGCCACGTACATCGAAGAGATGTTCGTGCTCGCAGGGTTGACCCGGGACGTGCCCCAGGCCGACGAGCTGTTCTACGTGGCGCTGATGAAGCGGGCCAGCCGGATCTACGCCGAGACCCAGATGCATGCCGGCGAGTTCAGCATGGCCGAGGCCAACCGGTACATGATCGACTTCGTGCCCTACATGGAGGAGGACCTGGGTCGGTACGACCTGGAGGGGTACCTGCGGCGGCCCGGATCGGGCAGCGGATACATCATCGGCAAGATCCAACTCGAGCAGCTCCTGTCGGAGGTGTCCCTGGAGCAGGGCGACGCCTTCGTGCTGGGGGCGTTCCACGACGACGTGTTGTCTCGCGGGCTGATTCCCCTGACCCTGACCCGGTGGGAGATGACCGGGGCCACCGACGAGGTGGCGCCGCTGTGGCTGGAGGCGACGGGGCAGGCGTTGCAGAACTGACGAACGGGGCACCGACCCCGACGGTCGGTGCCCCGCCATCTTCGGCCCCGAAGCAACAACCGCCTTCCGGGCCCGCGGGAACGCGCCCTGCCCTAAGGCACGTACACCACGATCACCTTGTCCGTGTTGTCCACGTCGTCGCTGCCGTTCTTCATGGCCGTGACGTTCTGCAGGGTCACGACGCCGATGCCGGCCTGATTCGCGTCGAGATCCAGACCGTCGCTGTCGTTGAACGACACGTTTGACCGGCGGATGGTGCCGCTCAGAGTGCCGCCACCGAACTCCTCGAGCTTGATTCCGTCTCCGTCCAGGGCCCGGGTCACGGTGAGGTTGCTGAAGTCGACGATGATGCTGCCGAAGTCGTCGTCGGTAGGCGCGTCCTCGATGGAGGCGTCTTCCGTGAACTTGATGTTGTCGTCGGCGTTCTCGTTCGCGGCTACCTCGTTGAAGGTGGCGTCGATGTCGCCCAGGCCGTCTTCGTCGATGTCGATGCCTTCGTCGATGTTGCCGTTCACCTGGGTCCGGGTCAGCGTCAGGTAGATGCTCCCGCTCCCTTCTTCATCGATGTCGTACCCGTCTTCCAGGTCCTCGGGGAACTGGGGCTGGAAGCCGTTGTTGTTGTACTTCCCGTTCACGTCTTCGGCGATCACGTCGCCCGTGCCCTTCTCGTCCAGCTCCAGGCCGTCGCCGGCGTTGCCCGTGAACTGGGCGTTGCGGCTCTCGTAGGTGATGTTGCCCGGGCCACCCTCGTTCAAGCGAATGCCGTCGAAGTCCGCCCACGGGCACCCTTCTTCTTCCGCGTTGTCCCGGCACTCCTGGGCGTCGTCCTCCGCGTAGCCGTTGTCCATGACCCGCACGCGATCCAGGGACAGGGAGAGGGACGCCGGAGTGTTGATGGCACCGTTGTCACTCGCCTGCTCTTCCATCCACAGGCCCGACAGTCCGTTGTGGGCCAGGGTGACGCCCTTCAGGGAGAGGTCGGCGGTGATGGCGCCGGCGCTGCTGGACACCTCGTAGTAGATGCCGTGTCCGGTACCGTCGCTCAGCACGACGTCGTCGATCGTCACGTCGGGTGCCGAGTTGTCGCCGAAGATCTGGAGCACGTCGCCGACCGTGGCTTCGCCTACCCGGCTATTCGAGTTGCTGGGCTCGGAGATGGGGGTCTGGGGCCCGATGAGCCGGGCGCCCCGACCCTGCAACGTCAGCGTCTCATCGCTCGTGTAGGACAGTGGGCTGGTGAGGTTGATGGTCCCCTTGATGGTGATCACATCCGTCTGCCCGTTGTTCTCGGCGATGCCCAGCGCTGCCCGCAAGGCCGCTTCGTCTGAGACGTTGAAAATCGCCAGATCTGGCTCAATGGGCTGTACGAGTGTGTCCGAGGACTCGGAGCACGCCGAGGCAGCGACGAGGGTCGCCGACAGAATGCACGCAATTCGCTTCATGGTGGGTGCTTCTCCTGGCTGGGCATTGGAGGTGAGCCGGATGCTGCTGGAGAGGCCCCCAACGTGGGCCCCGATTGCTACGTGGCGTCCCCGGAACGGAGGTCATCGGGTAACGATGACGTAGAGATCCGCGGGTGCCGTCCGCACCGGGTCGTCTTCGGACGGGCCCGGCAAGCGGCCCGCGGAGACCGACTGTTGCATCGGCGCTACCACGAGATTCCTACGATCGGGCCAGCGCTGAAGACACCCAGAGCGGCCAGCACCCAGCCAACCAGCACGTCCCCGGGGTAGTGCACGCCCAGGTAACAACGCGTCACACCCACCAGGAGCCCCAGGGCCAGGATGGACCAGCCCAGACCTCCCCCAAGGGCCAATGCCACCGGCAGGGCCACGGACAGGGCCGCGGCGGCGTGACCCGACGGGAACGAGAACTTGTCCGGGGGTTCGATGAGCGACTGGAGTCCTACCGGCATGGAGGGCCGGGGACGGAGGAACCGTCGCTTCAGCTGGTGGACCGCCACATGGCTCACGGTCAAAGCCCAGGCCGCAGCCAATCCGGCGTCGCGAAGCTCGGGGATCACACCCAGGGCCAGGGCCAACACGATGGCGACCACGTTGTGCACGTCCGCCAGATGGGTCACAGCACGCATGATCGCGTCCAGCACACGGTGCCGCCGGGCCACCAGCGCGTGGAGCACGCGCTCGTCAACGCTGCCCAGGGCGATTCGCCAACCGTTCATTTCTTGGTCCTTCCACGGCGGTGAGCGAGCCGTACCCTCTTGCTCTTCACCACCTTGAATGTCGGCCGCACGGGTGACGTGGACCCCACGGGGGTGTAACGCCTCCAGCACCGACGGGTGTCAACTCGCCGGGGCACAACCCCCCCCGCTCCCGATGGGCGAACGAGCCTGTGCGGCGCGGGATGCGCCTGCCACGGCGACTTCGGACAGTTCCGTGAGGCCGATCTCGCCCTGCGACGCGGCAAGGGCCGCCGAGTACTCCTGGAGCAGCCCGTCCATGATGCTCTCCCAGCTGCGCGATCGGGCCTCCTCGAGGGCCCCCCGGGCCAGGCTGGCCCGCAGATCGTCGGCTCGGAGCAGGCGGATGCACGCTTCGGCGAACGCCTCGGGGTCGTTGGGCTCGACCCGCAGACCGGTCCGGCCCGGGATCACCGTCTCCTTGACCCCGCCCCGATTGACCACCACCGCCGGAAGCCCGGAGGCCAACGCCTCCAGGACCACGTTGCCGAAGGTCTCGGTGTCGGAAGGGAAGACGAACAGGTCGCCGGCCGCGTAGGCCTTGGCCAGCGCTTCGCCCCGGAGGAAGCCGGTGAAGTGAACGCCCTCCAGCGCTCGGGCGCGCATCCGGCCTGCAGCCGGACCGTCGCCCACGAACACCAGGTGTGTTCCCGCTCCAACCTGGGCCCGAATGCGCGGGAACGCCTCCATCAGGACGCCCACTCGCTTCTCGTTGGCCAGCCGCCCCACGTAGACCATGATGGTCTCGGCGCCGGGGGCGAGACGCTGCCGCACCTCCTCGCTCCGCCAGTGGGGTCCGAACTGGTCGGTGTCGACACCTCTGGACCACACCCGCAGGCGAGGGTGGAAGGCGTGGTCGGCCAGCTCCTGCACGGTGTCGTTGCTCGGGCAGAGTGTGACCAGGGAGTCCCGGTGGAACCAGCGCAGGTAGTTCCACACCGGGGTTTCGAGAAAGCCCAGGTGGTACTCGTGCAGGTACATGGGAAAGTTGGTGTGGAACGACGTCACCAGCGGCGTACCCGTGCGCTTCGCCCAGCGCCGGGCGGAAAGGCCGATGGACGACTCGGTGGCGATGTGCACCAGGTCGGGTTTGAACCGGGCAAGCATGTGCTTGGCCCCGCCGTCCAGCCCTCGGGCGAGTTGGAGGTCGGGATAGAGCGGCGCGGGGATGCCGAAGAGTTGGTGGTGCTCGACGGCGTATTCGGCGTTCTCTTCGCTGACCCGGGGCGTCACCAGCGCGAACTCGTGCCCGCGCCGGGTTCCGTGCTGCACCAGCAGCCCCAGGGTCCGGGCCACCCCGTTGACGTCGTTCGGATACGTGTCGGTGAACAGGGCGATGCGCATTCAGGCCTCCAGTCGGCCGACTGCCACCCGAGCGGGCTCGGCCTCCGGATGCGGCGCCCCCGCCCCGGGTAGGGCGAGCAGCGTCTCTGCATCCACCGACGCCACCTCGCCAACACCGGGATGGAGCAGTGCGCGGGTCTCCTCCAGCATGGTGGCCAAGGCCGCCAGGGCGTTGCGCGTGCCGGGATGACGGATCTGCGTTCGAAGGAGCTTGCCCGTATCCAGGTTGCGATCCTCGATGGCCGCGCCTCCGTCGAACACGGCCCCGGCGCACTGTTCGGCGTGCACCTCCATGATTTCGGCGATGGCCACCAACAACCACGGTGCCGGCTGGACGGGCGTGAGGTACGCCAGCGCGTGACTTCGCAGCACGCCCGTACCGTAGGCCGCCTTGAGCGCCCACCGGAGACTGGGCATGGGGGGCAGGACCGGGCCTTCGTCCATGAGAGCGTGCACAAGGCCCATGGTGGCCAGGGCCTGGCCGGTCCGGATCGGTACCAGGCGCATGGACCTGGACAGCCGCTCGCCGTCGAAGGCCGCGCCGTACGTGGCGTTGTACGCCCGAACGATGAAGGCCATCTCTTCGGCGTTCAGCGAGCCACGAATCCGCCGCTTGGGCACTTTGGGATGGCGGTGCGCGAACCAGGCGTCCACGCCGATCTCTACCCGGAGGTGAGTGAGGGGAGCGGAAGAGCCGTCCACGAACCGACTCGGATCGTCGTGCAGCACCTCGCCCACCCCCCTGCCGATCAGGGGATGCAGCAACTGATCGCCCAATACGTGTGTGACCCAACCCCACGCAAAGGCCCGCTCCCGGTCGGTCCTTGCGGTGCGCACAAGGATGCGGGTCAGCTCAGCAGGCAGCAGGCAGTGGGCGAAGTCGGACAGGACGCGGTCCCCACCGGGCATGTAACCCAGGTCCGGCCCCATGACGCCGGTGAAATACGCGTCCAGAGAAGCGGGGTCTCGGGTGTCGAAGGGCGGGACCGCAGACTGGGCGCGCCAACGCTCCAGGGCACGATCCGCGAGAACGAAGTGCAGGCTGACGCCGGGCATTCAGCTCCCCCGTGTGTGGTACACCAACTCCGGTTTTCAGAAACATCTGATATCCGAAACACGAGCGCGTGAAGCCGACGTAACCGACATGTACCGCGTCGGTGGCGGTTTTGACATCGCCGTAAGTGGTTCTGGGAGAAGGGGGATGGGCGAAACGGAAGAAAACGAGCGAGCTCGCCAGTGCGAATGTGACCCTTTCGGTAACGGTTGGCGTCTCCTCGGTAAAAACCCGAATTTCGGTCGCCGAGGGGACTACCTGCGCGGGAGCTCGGGCATAGCCTTACGGAAAAGGCACTACCTGTCCCGAGTGAGCCGACGGAGCGCCAGCGCATGGTCGAACCGACCCAGCCCGCCGTGAGCGTCGTCATTCCGACACTCAACGAAGAAGCCTACCTCCCTGCTCTGCTGAACTCCCTATCCGTCCAGACCCTGCCCGTTCACGAGGTCATCGTAGCCGACGCCGGCTCCGCCGACGGCACGGTAGGCGTGGCTTTGAGCGAGGGGGCTCGGGTGGTGCCCGGCGGGCCGCCGGGACTTGGCCGCAACGAAGGCGCGAGCCAGGCCACCGGGGATTGGCTCCTGTTCCTCGACGCCGACGTGCGGCTCCCCGATCAGGCCCTGGAGCTGGCCTTCAGCGAGATGGAACGGGAGCGACTGCACTCGGCGAGTTGCTGGTTCGTGCCCGACTCGGATGACCCGTTGCTCCGACTGAATCACTGGGTCAGCTCCCACTACTTCCGTCTGTCGTCCCGGGTGGGATGGCCCCATTCCATCGGCGCGTTCCTGCTGCTGCGCAAGGCCACCCACGACGCCATCGGCGGCTTCGACCTGTCCATCCGGGTGGCCGAGGACCAGGACTACGTGCGCCGGCTGGCCCAGCGCGAGCGGTACGGCTTCCTCCGTCGGCCCGTGGTGGAGATCGCCGCGCGCAGGTTCGAGTCCGAGGGCACCCTGCGCATGAGCCTCAAGTGGTTGGGCATCGAGGCGCACCGCCTGGTGTGGGGTGAGGTGCGGGGAGACTACTTCCACTACTTCAAGTGAGGCGGCTCGGGGCGAGCCTCTCGCGCCCTGCACGAGTCCGCGCTTGCCCTCTACCGAGAGACCTACGGACCCGGTCCAACGAGCCCTTTGTAGACCAGGGACCTGGGTCGTCAGCCTTTTACGGCCGCGCCTCGGTCTGGCGTTACGGACTCGGGTGTGAAGCTACGGCCGGTGGCGCCGCACGACGTCGGTGAGTCGGCGCTTGAACTCCATCAGGGCCTCGAGGACCTCGGCCCACGCTTCGGACCCCAGCTCCCGAAGGTCATCCAGGTGGATCTCCGCCTCCTCGGGGTGCTCCAACACGTGGTTCAGCTCCTCGTGCTGGGTCTCCTCGCGAAGGCGATCCCGCTCTGCCTCCAGGGCCTCGAGGTCTTGACGGGTGGAGCGGATCAGGGCGTCCAGCGAGCGGATCTGGCGCAGCTGGCCAGGGTCGGGAGAATCGGTCATAGCAGGGCGCTCAGCAAAACCAGACCTCCCGGAATGATGAAGAACACGCCCAGAATATAGGCCAGCGCCAGCACTTTTCGCTCGCTGGCTACCTCGGCGAGCCACTCGGAACCTCGGAGCGGAATCTCGCGGAGCGCGGGAATCCCGTAGATCACCACCACCCCCAGCGTGTTGTAGAGCAGGTGGACCAGGGCAATCTGAAGGGCGAACACCGCATTCGGTCCTGTGATGGCCATGGCCGCCAACAGCGCCGTGATGGTGGTCCCGATGTTTGCACCCAGGGTAAACGGGTAGATCTCGCGCACGTTGAACACGCCGCTGCCCACCAGGGGCACGACCAGACTGGTGGTCGTCGAGGACGACTGGACCAGAACGGTCACGACGGTGCCCGACGCGATGCCGGTAACGGGTCCCCGGCCTATGGCGGCGTGCAACACCTTTCGAGCACGACCCACCATCTGGGACCTGAGCACCTTCCCCATATACGTGACCGATACGAAGATCAGCACGATGCCCAGCAGCACGGACGCGATTCCCTGGGCGGTGACCGGGAGGAACGAGAAAGCGGCGAACAGTCCGTCGACCGCGGGGGTGGTGGCGGCCTTGACGAAGTTGACGCCACCCGTGTCCACGCCCCCGCTCGACACCAGGGGGCCGGTCATCCACGCAGCCGTCTTCTCCAGGAAGCCGGTGGCCAGCTCCAGGGGAAGGAAGAGCACGACGCTCACAACGTTGAAGAAGTCGTGAATCGTGGCTCCCGCGAAGGCCCTGCGGAACTCGGCTTTCTGGCGGACGTGGCCCAGGCTGACCAGGGTGTTGGTGATGGTGGTGCCGATGTTGGCCCCCATGACCATGGGGACCGCGGTGGAGACCGGGAGCCCCCCTCCTACCAGGCCCACGATGATGGAGGTCACCGTGCTGGAGGACTGGACCAGCGCGGTGGACATGGTCCCGATCAACAGTCCGAGAAGGGGGTTGGTCGCGAACGCGAAGAGCTCTTCGGCCCGGTCCCCGGTGGCGGCCTTGAAGCCCGCTCCGATGAGACCGACGGCCACCAGGAGCAGGTAGACCAGCAAGATGATTGCGGCCCACGCCAGGGAGGGCGGCACCCTCCGGTCCTGGGCAACGCGCAGCGCTGGGGTGGCGTCGGTCTCGGCCGATGTAGACTCGGTCACGGTATCTCGCTGGCCGGACGGTGGGGTCGCGCGTACGCGCACGGGGGCATGGTTTGAGGGAGCCCAAAACGCCAAGGGGAAGATGCCGTGCGAATAAGATGGTTTTGCGGCGGGCGTGTAACGGTTCGGTGAAGGCCGACGGCCCTCGGTCACCTTCCCAGCCTTCAGCCTGGCGGACGCCAACCGGTACATGATTGACTTCGTGCCCTACATGGAGGAAGATCTGGGTCGGTACGATTTGGAGGGATACCTGCGGCGGCCCGGATCGGGCAGCGGATACATCATCGGCAAGATCCAACTCGAGCGGCTCCTGTCGGCCAGGGCCCAACCTCCGCACTCGACCATGAACGCCGTCCGAGCGATCGTCCTCGCCCTGGCGGTCGTGGGCGCGGTGGGATGCGGCAGTGGAGACGGCTCGCAACCCGCCGGCACGGTGACCGGCGCCCGCCCAGGAGAGCTGGTCATGGCCTGGGACGCGGCCCAGGAGCCGGCGTCGCTGGACGGTCACATCGAGCCGTACCACACCGCGTGGCTCATCAACTACATGATCACGGATCCGCTTCTGATCCTGGGGCCCGACGGCGAATACCACCCGGCCCTGGCCCGAAGCTGGAGCGCGACGCCCGAAGCCACCACCTGGACGTTCAATCTCCGCACCGACGTCACCTTCCAGGACGGCACGCCGTTCAACGCAGACGCGCTGGCCTACAACATCGAGCGCATTCTGGACCCCGAGACCCGCTCCGCCGAGATGGCCGCTCACATCGGGCCGCTCCAGCGTGTCGATGTGGTGGACGACTCCACCGCGGTGCTCCATTACGGCGTGCCATGGGTCACCGTGCTCGACGCCTTTCGGCGGATCCCCATCTGGTCGCCGACTGCCGCCGAGCAGTGGGGCATTGAGGCGTTCGACCGCAACCTGGTGGGGGCGGGGCCGTTCACCCTCGAAGAGTGGGTGCCCAACGACCACGTGACGGTGAAGCGCTGGGACGGCTACGGCGGATGGAATTCGATCAGCGAGACGGGCGGAGCGGCTAGTCTGGACCGGGTCACGATCCGGTTCATCGGGGAGCAGGCGATCCTGGGTAGCGTGGTCCGCACCGGCAACGCCCACGTGGCCATGAACGTGCCCACCCCCTACATCGACGACTACCGGGAAGCTGCGGGCTTCACGCTCCTGACCGGCTTCCAGGCCGGAACCGGGCGGGCCATGGTCATGAACGTTCGCGAGCCCCCCCTGGACGACCTGAGGGTGCGCCAAGCGCTGCTCCACGGAACCGACCAGCAGGCCATCAACGATCTGCTGTACGACGGCAACTACCTGGTCTCGGACGGCCCGCTCAACACGGTCCACCCCTGCTATTGGAGCGGGAACGCGGAGTACTACCCCCACGACACGGACGCGGCGAAGCGATTGCTCGAGCAAGTCGGTTGGGTGGACAGCGACGGCGACGGCATGCGGGAGGCGGCCGGCGTCGCAGGCGTCCAGGACGGCACGCCCTTGTCGTTCCGCTGGACAGTCCTGGACCGGGAAGAGATCGGCGAGGCCGCCCAGCTTCAGTGGCGCGCCCTGGGGATCGACCTGGTCCTGGACATCGTGCCCGGTCCGGTCCAGCTCGAACGGGTCAACAACCGGGACTTCGAGTTGATCTACGAGCGCCAGCGAAGCCCGGACCCCATGCTGCTGGACATGGTCTGGAACTCGGCCAACGACGTGGTGGGAGGCTGGGCCTGGACCGGCTTCGCGGATCCGCGGCTGGACGAGGTCGTGCGACAATTGCGCACGGTGCCCGATCGGGACGCCCGGTGTGAGCTGGCCCACGAAGCGCAGCGCATCGTCATGGACAACGCCCTGATGCTGCCCACCCTGAGCGAGCCGATCTTCTACGCCGTCTCGAGTCAGGTGCAGGATTTCGAGCTCATGTCCGAAGGGCAGTTCTTCTACCTCCACAACGTGGGTCTGGCCAACTAGTGTGGCCCCGATGCTGACCCGGCCCGGCGCCGGACGGACGGCGAGATGTTGACTCGGTCGTGCGCCGGCCGGATGGCGCGATGCTGACCCAGTACGTCGCCGGCCGGATGGCTCAGCTGGCCGTGGTCCTGCTCCTGGTGTCGGCGGTGGTGTTCTCCATCATGCACGCCCTGCCCGGCGATCCGGTCCAGCTGATGTTGGCCGGCTCGGAGAGCGGGTCGGTCACGCCCGAGCGACAGGAAGAGCTCCGGGAACAGCTCGGGCTCAACGACCCCCTGCCGGTCCAGTACGGGCGCTTCGTCCGGGGGGCCATCATCGGCGACCTTGGCACCTCCGTGCGGCTGAGGGCGCCGGTGACCGACCTGATTCTCGATCGGCTGGGGTCGACGCTGGCCCTGAGCCTGGGCGGCATCCTGTTCGCCGTGCTGATCGGCGTCACGATGGGGATTCTGGCCGCCCTCAGGCAGGGCTCCTGGATCGACACCCTGAGCATGGTCCTGGCCTACGTCGGCGTGTCCCTGCCCCTCTTCTGGCTGGGCCTCCTTCTGATCCTGTTCTTCTCGTTCCAGCTGGGTTGGTTTCCCCCTGCGGGCCAGGAAGGTCTGCGAGCGTTGGTCCTACCCAGCCTGTCCCTGGGGTTGATCTCGGCGGGCGTCATCGCTCGACTGACCCGGGCATCGATGGTGGAGGTCCTGGTCCAGGACTACATCCGCACCGCCCGCTCCAAGGGGCTGCCGGAACGACTCGTCGTGATTCGGCACGCGCTGCGGAACGCCATGATCCCGGTGCTGACGATCCTGGGGCTCCAGTTCGGCGCCATGCTCTCAGGGGCCGTGGTCACCGAGACCGTGTTCAGCCGGCCTGGGCTGGGCCGCCTGGTGGTCAGCGCGATCCTGTGGCAGGACTACCCGCTGGTCCAGGGCATCGTGCTGTTCATGGCCACGACCTACGTGGTCGTGAACCTGTTCGTCGACATCTCCGCTACCTGGCTGGATCCCCGTACGCGGCACGGTGGGTCGTGATGGCTAGTGTCTCGGCTCTGGACCGGAAGGCAGGCCGGAGGTGGCTGGCGTCGCTGCGGGACTCCCGATCGCTCACCACGCCCAGCCTGGTGGTGGGGATCGGCGTGCTCCTGGCGTGGGTGCTCATCGCCGTCTTCGCCGACGCCGTCGCGCCCTACGACCCGCTGGCGACGGTGGGCGGCGCCCGACAGGCACCTTCGGCCGAGCACTGGTTCGGCACGGACCGCCTGGGTCGGGACGTGCTCAGCCGCGTGGTGTTCGGCGCCCGGGTCTCGTTGATGCTGGGGTTCATCAGCGTGGCCATCGGTTCGGTGTTCGGAACGGTCCTCGGCCTGGTCTCCGGATACTACCGGGGCGCGGTGGACTCCTTGCTGATGCGGCTCGTGGACGCCATGCTGGCGTTCCCGGGAATCCTGCTGGCGCTGGTCGTCATCGCGGCCCTGGGGCCCAGCATCACCAACGCCATGATCGCTGTGGGGGTGTCCACGATTCCCCGGTACGCTCGTCTGGTGCGCAGCACGGTGCTGACGGTGCGCGAACAGCCCTACGTCGAGGCCGCTCGGGCCACCGGCCTGACCGACGGTCGGATCCTGGTGCGGCACGTGTTGCCGAACGCGGCCGTGCCGCTGCTGGTGCTTTCGACGCTGGAGTTCGGGAGCGCGATCTCGGTGGGGGCGGGTCTGAGCTTCCTGGGTCTGGGGGCTCAGCCGCCCATGCCCGAGTGGGGACTGATGGCCGCGGTCGGCCGGGAGGTCCTGGGCAGGGCCTGGTGGATCAGCACGTTCCCCGGGCTGGCAATCTTCACCGTGGTCATGGCCACCAACCTGCTGGGCGACAGCCTCCAGAAGATCCTCGATCCCCGGTTGCGCCGGTGACGACGGAACCAGGTCCCGCGGCACACGCGGGTTCTGCAGAAACGACGAAAGGACCGCAGACACGCATATGAGCGACGGCAGCGACACATTCGTTGGTATCCAGGTCGGGCCTGCCCCGTTCGTCGACGAAGGGGTCGATACGGTGTTGGACACCCTCGCCGACCGGGTGGGGGTGAACGCCCTCCTGCTCGGAACCGTGAGCTGGCTGGGCCTGAAGATCGGCCGCACGATCTCCTACGAAGTCGACGGATGGCCGGACCACGGGATCTCGGAGCCGGCCGACGTCCGCGGAGGGTCCTACCTGACGCCCAGGCCCGAGCTGTACGGCACCACGTTCCTGCGCCAGTTCCGGGCGTCGGACCCGGGCATGCGGGGCAAGGACATCCTGGACATGGTGATTCCCGGCGCCCGGGAGCGGGGCATGAAGGTGATTCCCGAGCTGATGGAGCCGCTGTTCAAGTACGCGGGCCACGGCTCGGCCAACAACGTCGACATTCCCAACCTGCCCCAGGTGCTCGAGGTCGACTACCTGGGACGGATCAGCTCCGAACCCTGCCTGGAGCACCCGGCCTACCGGAACTGGTGGCATTCCCTGATCGAGGACCACTGCCGGAACTACGACATCGACGGCATCATGTGGTGCAACGAGCGCCGGAGTCCCGTCGATCGGCTCGTCTCCGGGCTGGCTCCCACGTGCTTCTGCAACCACTGCGTCGCAGCCATGCGATCCAGCGACATCGATCCCGAGGGCGCGCGAAGGGCCTGCGGCAATCTCCACGAGTTCTTCACGACGGCCGCAGACGGCGGACAGTTCGACGATGGCGCGTTCGTCGAGTTTCTCCGGGTCCTGCTGGAGAACCCCGAGATCCTTCTGCTGGAGCGCCACTGGGTTCGCCGCAACAAGGACCTGGACCGGGAGCTGTACGGGATCACCAAGTGGTGCAATCCCGACCTGGAGTTCGGGCTCAACGTGTGGAACCGCAATCACTTCAACCCCCTGCGCAAGGCCCAATGGCCGTGGGCCGAGGCCAAGGACTACGCGGATTGGGTCAAGCCGATCACGTACCAGCACCAGGCGGGACAGATCTACGTGAAGGAGATGAGCGCCTTCCACGAGAACATCCTGCGGGACTTCACGCCCCAGGAGCTCACCCCGGTGATGTACCGGGTCCTGGGCCTGAACGAGGCGCCCTGGGACGAGCTCGTGGCAACGGGCCTCGGGCCCGCCAGCTACGTGGGCGGCCAGTGCCGGGATACCGTGGCAGCGCTGGACGACGAGCTGCCCGTGTACATGGGCATCGGCGTCGACGCACCCCGGGTGAGCGAGGACCAGGCTCGCTGCACGCCCGAGATCGTCTATGAAAGCGTGATGGCCACGTACGAAGCCGGCGGCGCCGGCGTCATTTTCTCGCCCAACTACGCCAGCATGAACCTCAGCAACCTGGACGGCGCCGCACAGGCGCTGGAGGAGCTGGGATTCAAGTAGGCCATCCCCCGACGAACCACGCTGCCGCGGGCACCGTGACGAGACCGAACCCCGCCGCGCTCGGGCCTGCCCGAGCCGGATACGCACCGAGAGGACCCAGAGATGCCCGAAGCACCAGCCTGGAAGTTCCGCAAGCTCCTTCAAGACCTGCATCGAAAGGAGTTCGCCGACGTCGTCCTGACCGGGCGGGTCCTGACCGGTGTGGGCCGGGAGGTGATCCCCGAGGGGTATGTCAGGATCGAAGATGGCAAGATCACGGAGGTCGGCTCTGGACCGTGGGAAGCCGAAACGGGCAACGGGAACGGGCTTCGGGTCGTTGAGACGTCCGGCACGATCCTGCCCGGACTCATCAACAGCCACGCCCATCTGGCCTGGGACGGCATCCACGACCTGGCCGCCCAGTCCCTGGACGATGCGCCCGAGATCAGCGCCTACAAGTGTGCGAGCAACATGCTCACCTGCCTTCGCTCCGGGATCACCACCCTGCGCGACCTTGGCATGAACACCAGCAACATCTTCGCCAAGCAGGCGGTCGAGCAGGGCATCTTCCCCGGGCCCCGGCTGTTGATCTGCGGCCAGGCCCTGACCCAGACCGGCGGCCACACGTACTGGTGCTGCCGCGAGGCCACGGGCGCGGACGAGATGCGGCGGGCGGTGCGGGAGCAAATCCAGCATGGCGCCGACCTGATCAAGATCATGATGTGCCACGACAAGCTGGAGTTCACCGACGAAGAGCTCCACGCCATCGTCGACGAGGCGCACCGTGGCGGCATTCCGGTCACCGCCCACGCCACCTTCGACGCGGCGATCGCCCGTGCCGCCGAGTTCGGAGTCGACGTGGTCGAGCACGGTGGCAGCATGAGCGACGAGACCATCGCGACCCTGATCTCGAAAGGCATTCCCATCGTTACGACCTTCTCGCCCGTGGTGATGCAGTCCAAACCCGAGATCGCTCGGCAGTACAACATTCCCGAGTGGAAGATCGAGGAGCGCCAGCGCGCCATAGCCGACACGAGCCGCTACGACGGACTCGTCCGAGCGGCCGAGGCGGGGGTCCGGATCTGCTTCGGGACCGACGCTGGAAGTCCGGCCGTTCGCCACGACACCGTGGTGCCCGAGCTCGGGTTCATGGTGTCCGTGGGTGTGGTCGAGGACAACCACGCCGCCATCATGAGCGCCACCCGCGAGGCGGCGGCGCTCAACGGACTCGACGGTACGATCGGAACCCTGGAGGCAGGCAAGGACGCCGACGTCATCGTTGTCGACGGCGACCCGGTGGCCGACCTGGAGGCTCTGGCCCGGGTCGAGATGACGTTCGTGCGGGGATGCCTCATGTACTCGAGGGCGTCATGACCACCCATACGAAGAACTACCTCGCCGAACGCGCGGCCACCGTCGAAGCCAGCATCCGGACTCGCATGCTGCGGATGGCCCGGACCCTGGACGACCTGGTCCCGCTGGGCCGCGGAGACCCGGACTTCGACACGGTGCCCAGCGTCGTTGCCCCGGCGGTCGAAGCCCTCGAGGCCGGCGACACCCACTACACCGGGCCCGCGGGCTTAATGGAGCTTCGAGAAGCGATCTCGGCCAAGCTCCAGGGTGACAACGGGCTCGACTACTCGGCCGAGCAGATCATCGTCACCAACGGCTGCCAGGAAGCCCTGAGCATCGCGATCCTGGCCCTGGTCGACCCGGGCGACGAGGTGGTGCTCCAGGCACCCCGATTCAACGCCTTCGACCACATGGTCAACCTGGCCGGCGGTACGGTGGTGGACGTGCGCACGCGTCAGGAGGACGACTTCGCGTTGAAGGCGGACGAGATTCGCGCGGTCCTGACGGATCGGACCAAGCTCCTGGTGGTGGCGAACCCCAACAACCCCACGGGCGGCCTGACGCCCGAAGAGGACCTGCGCAAGATCGCGGCCCTGGCGGTCGAGCACGACCTGCTGGTCATCTCGGACGAGATCTACGAGAAGCTGCTGTTCGGCGGCGCGCAGCACCACAGCCTGGCCGGCATGGACGGCATGTACGACCGCACGATCACGGTGAACGGGTTTTCCAAGGCCTACGCCATGACCGGCTGGCGGGTCGGCTACCTGGCCGCCCCCGAGTGGTTCATCGAACCGGCGGCCGAGATCAAGCACACCCTGAGCATCTGCACGCCGCCGGCTCTGCAGCGGGGAGCGATCGCGGCGCTGGAACAGAGTGACGCGGTCATCGGGCCCATGCTGGACGAGTATGAACGCCGGCTCGAGGTGATCCTGGAGGGCCTCGACCGCATGGGCATCACGTACGGGCGACCGGGCGGCGGCATGTACGTGTACGCCAACATCTCCAGCACGGGCATGGACGCCGAGACATTCTGCTACGAACTGCTGAAGCAGCAGCAGGTGATGGTGTTCCCGGGCACCATGTTCGCCGATCCCGAGAACCGACACATCCGGATCACCCTGCTGTCCCCCATCGACTCCATTCGCGAAGCGCTGCGGCGGATGGAGCGCTTCGTGAGCGGGGCTTGAGCGCCACGGCCGCGCAGGTAGACCACGCCTCGGCCCGCGAAGACGGCCGGTCTCCCTCGTGAGCGCCCGTCCACCCCTCACGGTCCTCCTGTGCGGCACGGGGGTGCGGGGCAGCGTGTGGGCCCGGGTGGCAGCCGAGTCCCCGGACGTCGCCCTCCTGGGGCTCGTGGACACTGACACCGATCGAGCGTCCCGGCTCCGGGACGAGCTGGGGCTCGATGCGTCGGTGGGGGCGGACGCTCACGCAGCCATCGCTGGCATCCGGCCCGACGTGGTCCTCGTCGCTACGCCGCCCTCCAGCCATTACGGCCTGGTGAGCGAGGCCCTCGACGCCGGAGCACACGTCCTGTGCGAGAAGCCGCTGTCCGAGGACATGGCCGAGGTGGGGGCGATGGTCGAACAGGCGGACGCATGTGAAAGGCAACTCTGGGTCGGAATGAACTTCCGATATCTGCCATCGTCGCAGCGCATCCGTGACTACGTGGCCACCGGGGAGCTGGGCGCGCTCGGACATGCCCGATTCACGTATCAGCGGCATCGAGACGGTCGCCGGGCCGACCTGAACGACTATCCGCTGACCATGGCCTACCCGATGCTGCTGGAGCAGAGCGTCCACCATTTCGACCTGGTCCGCTACTGCTACAGAACCGAGGTCGAGGCCCTGGTCGCGGACTCGTGGCGACCCGGCTGGAGCACGTATGAAGGCGACTGCTGCGTTTCGGTGCTCATGCAGCTCGTGAACGGCGCCCGCGTGAACTATCTGGGCACCTGGACCGCGGCTTCGAACGAGATGGAATTTTCGTGGCGGAGCGACTTCGAGCGGGGCACGCTGACCCAGCGGGCCCAGTTCGACGACCTGGTCCGCGTCGACTTCCGACCGGAACTGGGCCTCGAGGGTCCACGCTTCAAGGGAGCGGGTGAGGCCGAGAGGCCGGTGGTCGAGGCGTTGGACGCCTGCGTACCGTTCGTCGACGACACCCGATTGCTGCTGGCCGACTTCGTTCGCTCTTGTCGAGACGACGCCGAGCCCACCACGACGGCCCGGGATCACATGCGCACGTTGGCGTTGGTCCAGGCCTGCATCGCGTCGGTCGAGAGTGGAGGTTGGGTGCGCCTCTAACCCAGGCGCTGCCGGAAGTAGCGCCGCAGCTGGTCCGGAAGGCCGTCGTGCTCGGCGGCACGGCCCAGGAGCCCCGGATCCGGATCCCGCCCGAACAACCCGTTGACCTGGGCCACCGTGAGGCCCCGCTCGTCTTCGTGGATGCGCTCAATCGGGTCGCCCTGGGTCACGTGGCCTTCGGCCGCGACGGCGAAGTACCAACCGGGTCGTCCGGCCTTCATGAAGCGCTTGACCATGGCCGGGTCGCCGAATCGGATCCCCAGCTTGTAGCACGGTTGGCGGGGCTGGGTCACCGTCATCTCCGAGGACCCCACCCGGAACCGGTCGCCGACGTGGACGGCGTCCTCCAGCCACCCCCGGGTGGTCAGGTTCTCGCCGAACATTCCCCACGCAAGCTCACGGTCGAGCTCCGCGGCCCAGCGCGGGTAGTGCTCGGACGGGTAGGCGTAGACGGCCTTGTCGACCCCTCCGTGCACGGTCAGGTCGGCCTGCCGATCGCCGGCCAGATTCAGACGGCCGACCCCCACGGGCCCGCTCACCGGCTCCTTGAAGATGCCGGTCGCCACGGTGCCACCCCGCCATTCCACCATGCGGGGCTGCCCGACGTTCACCGAGACGATGTCCACCCAGTCAGAATCCCTTCATCCAGTTGGCGATGCCGTCGCCGATCTCGTGGGGGTGATCTTCCTGCAGGTAGTGGATGCCGTCGCCCACGTCCACCACGGTCAGGTTCGACAAGACGGACGCGAACATCTCGACGGCATCGGGCGGGATGATGACGCCCGGCGTTGCGTGGAACAGGATCTTCGGGACATCCGACGATTGCAGCCACGCGAAGTTCGCGTCGACCGCGGCGGCCGTATCGGCAGGCTCGCCCGCGATGGGAAGCTCGTTCGGCCAGCGCCAAACCGGCTTTCTCGAGGCGGGATCGAGGAAGGGCGCCCGGTAGGCGTCCATCTCCTCTTCGGTGAGGTCCCGAACGATGGCCCCGGGCAACACGCCTTCCACGAACACGTTCTGATTCACGATCAGATCCCATCCCGTCTCGGGGCTCCTGAACCCCCGGAACATCTCTGCCATCTCGGGCGTGAACGCGTCCCAGCTCGGAATCTGGGCGAGCACCGGTTCCATGAGCGCCACCGCCTTGATCCGCTCTGGATGATGCCGGGCGTAGTAGAGCCCCAGACCCGCACCCCAGTCGTGGATCACGAGCGTGATGTCGTCCAGGCCCAGCTCCTCGATGAAGCCCTCCAGGTACTTCGCATGGTCGAAGAAGCTGTACTCGATATCCGGCTTGTCCGAGCGTCCGAATCCGATGAGATCGGGTGCGACGCAGCGTCCCGTGTCGGTCAGATGAGGGATCACGTTGCGCCAGAGGTAGGACGAGGTCGGCTGACCGTGCAGAAACAGGATCGGGTCGCCGGAGCCTTCGTCCACGTAGTGCATCATCGAGCCGAGCACGTCGATGTAGTGGGACGCGAATGGGAATGCGGCAGAAATCGTAGTTGAGGCCATGGTCCGTGCCCTTTCGCCCTGGAGGGATCCGTCTGCCCGGGCGTTTGCCGTCGACGGGAGCATCCAATATCCGAGTCTTGGCGAAGCGAAGCCAGCGCTACGCGACAGGCTTGACTGCAAGTCCCTCGACCGAGGACGCTCGCTGATCACGTTGGCAAGAGAGGCTGACCGCTCAGGACGGCGACTGCGTTGGACCCGCCTATTGCGCGGAAAGCCCGTCCAACACCTCCAGGATCTTTGGAAGGTCGAACGGCTTTCGAAGCAACGGGCATCCCGAATCCCCGGACAGCGCCAGTGCGCGCTCGTGATCGGGATCACCCGTGAGGATGAGGGTGCGGGAAAGAAGATCTGGGAAATCGTTCCTCAGCTGAGCCAGGAACCAATCGCCGTTGCCATCGGGCATGCGTAGGTCCGTGATGAGAAGCTCGGGGCGCTGGTCGCTCGTGAGCTGAGCCACGGCGCTGCGGCCGCTCCACGCTTCACGAACGTCGTACCCCACCTTCTCGAGGAACGACCTCAACACCGTCCGGACCGCCTCGTCGTCTTCGACGACCAGCACGGTGCGGTTCCGATTGATCTTGAGCGGTGCACGCTGGAACGCTATCCGTGATCCGGGCGCCTCGAACGGAATCTCCAGGCCGAAACACGTCCACCCCCGCCGTTCGCGGTCGAGCCAGAGGCGACCTTCATGGGCGACGGCGACGTTGCAGGCCAGAGCCAGGCCCATACCCGTATGTCCCGCCTTGGTCGTGAACAGCGGTTCGAAGACGCGGGACGCCTGCTCGTCAGTCATCCCCGGACCGGAGTCGCAGACCCGAACCAGCACGGACTCACCGACCTCGGCGATCTCGACGCGCAGGGTCCTGGACTCCACGACGGAGAGGGCCTCCAGCGCATTCCGTACTAGCGCCTCCAACGCTAGTGCGACCTTTTGCTCGTCGGCCTCGACCGGGTCCAACAGCCGAGTCGGAACAATCCGCTCCAATGCCACGCCCAGACGGGTCGACTCCTCGGCAGCCGCTTCCAGGACCCGTTCCACCAGGTCTGGGATCGACACCTGATCGCGTTCGATCTCGTGTGTAGCGTTGAAGGCCTGCAGGGCCTCCAGATAGCCGCTCAGGCCGTCGAGCTCCCGCTGGTATAGATCCGCGATGACCGGGTTGGTGGCGGCGGGTCCGACCCCGGCGTCACCAACCCGCTGCAGGTGTGCTACCGAGTCTCGGAGTCTGGCCGTGATGCCCTCGACGAGTCGGCCGAGATCTCCAAAACGCTCCAGCTGCTCCAGACGGGCGTCGGCCTCGTGCTCCTTGCCAACGTCGATGCCCGTGAGCAGCACGCCGATTACCCGGCCGTTGGGCAACTCACGATGGGGCACGGCGAACGTCTTCACGGGAAATGCCGACCCGTCGGCCCGCCCGTGCACCTGGACCCCGGCCCAGTCCTTCCCACTCGAGACGATCTGCAGCATGTCCTCGAGAGTGTCTTCCTGGCACACCGAAGGGCCCAGAAGGTCCGCATAGGACGTGCCCACCAACGTGGCATCTTCCCTGAAGTGAATCCGGGCGAGGCCGGACGAATAGCGGATCCGCCCCTTGCCGTCGAGCGTGGCCACAAAGCGTCCTGGGATGTTCTCGAGCAACGACTGGAGCTGAAGCCCGTCCGGCCGCCCTCCGCGTGAATCCGACACGTCGCTTATGAAGACGAGGATCGCCTCCAGCTTGTCGCCGTTGGCCACCGGCGTCACGCGAACCGTGTAGAGCCGATTGACTCCGTCACCCCGTTGAAGGCGAACGCTGGAGTCCAATTGGCGGCCTTGCAGAGCCACTGAGAAGAGCTCGCGGCCACGGGTCCTGTCTTCGGGGATCACCCACTTGAGAACCGGCGTACCCACCAGGCGTTCGCTCGAACGGCCCAGGGTTCGCACGGCTGCGGCATTCAAGTCCACGATATGACCCTCGGTGTCCAACACGAGGGTCGCCGTTGGGGAATCTCGGAAGAGACTCTGACCGAGTGTGTGAGCCATGCGCCGAACACCAGGACGTCGGGGAAACGAGACGGAGCTCGCCCGTCGCGCGAGCCCATCAGATCAAGTATCGGCGAGCTCGATCGTGATCTTCAGAGTGGGACCACTCGCCTCGCGGACGTGGTCCCGCCGCTGGACGCGGAGGGCGGCCCAGTCGTCCCGGCCGGAGCGGCTAGGGAATCACGACGCCCAGCCCGAACGCCAGGCCGAATTCGTCGGGCTGGCCGGCTGACCACTGGCGATACCGGGATTCGAAGCGCAGGGCAAGCTGTGGCACGGGCCGGAAGCGGTATCCGACCGCGACGCCCCCACCCCAGGACGTGAACGAGCCGCTTGCGGACGAGTCGAAATCCTGGACGGCCACATTGACGCCGGTGTAGATCTCGCCGCCCCCGAGGTTGATCAGGTACGTCGGCTGGAGCGCCGCTACCAGGTTGTCTTCATCGCTCGCTGGGCTTGTCACGGAGATCGAGCTGACTCCCAGCTGGGCCTCCACCATCCAACTCGCGGCGCCGCTCGAGATCCACGCGACGTAGAAGGCCGGTTCGCCCGCGGGGCCGCCGCCCGGTGCGTTGACGGTGGTCTTGTCCGATGCTCCGCCCGTCCTCCACGTGGCGCCCATACGGAAACCCATCTCGAAGGTGGCGGGCACGGCGGGTGGTGGGGTGGTGGGCGGTGGGCTGTCTCCGAACACGTCGGTGGCGAACTCAACTGCCTTGCCGGCGTTGACTCGACCGTACCCGTACTTGTCGTTGTATGAAGCCGTGTCGTGGGGGGTGCAGGACGGCACGTACACTACAGGCGGACAGTTCACCTTGTCCGCCGTATGGACCAGGACCTCATGGAGCTGGGAACGGGTCAGCGTCGAGTTGACGCTCAGCACCAACGCCGCGACGCCGGACACCATGGGCGCCGACATGGACGTGCCGCCGGAACACACCGTATAGGCCAGGTCCGAGAGGGCGCTGAGTGGGCAGCTCGCGGCGCGCTGGTCGACGTTGTAGCCGGGCTGCGCCTGCACGTCCGTGGTGGTCACGCCCCAGTAGGTCGACCCGGTCGCGCCGGGGGCCATCAAGTCCAAGCAGTCCCCCCAGCCCGCGCTGTCCACCCTCACATCGTGGTTGTTGGTGGCGCTGACCGAGGTCACCTCAGACATCGACGCGAAGGTCTTGTTCGGCCCCGTGCACTCGTTGGCGTCGGTGCGATTGGCCATCGAGAACACGACCAGGGATCCCTTTCCGCCCCGACCGGTGTTCGCAGCGCTGGTGATCGCGTCGGAGATGGGCCGGATCCAGGTCATCGACCAGCTGGCGTTGATGACGTCGGCGCCCTCGTCGCGGGCGTAGAGGAACGACTGTGTCTTGCTGTACCAGCTCGACCCCGAGCGGATGAGCATCAACTGGCAGGTCTGACAGATCCCGGCCACCCCGATGCCGTTGTTGGTCTCTGCCGCGACGATCCCCGCCACCGCGGTCCCGTGATAGAGCTGGCCGTCGCCCAGGCTCGCGTCGCCGCACATCTGGAGGATCGTGAAGCTCATGCCCACGGTGTCGGTGGGAATCGGGCACGTGGAGAAGTCCCAGCCGTGCAGATCGTTGACGAATCCGTTGCCGTCTTCGTCGGCCCCCAACTCCCCCGGGTTGTGCCAGTAGTTGTCGTCCAGGTCCGGGTGGGTCAGATCGAAGCCACCGTTCTCGATGAGGGCCACGACGATGCTCGACGATCCGGCGGTCTTGGACCACGCCGCGTTGACGTTGATGTCGTCCCCGCTCGTTCCACCGTTCTGGCCCGTGTTCTCCAGGTGCCACTGCTGTGGGTAGAAGGGGTCCGTGGTCAGGGAGGTGGCCGGGGACCGAGACCCAGCAGGGCGAGTCGTAGGCACCCGGTCCGTCCTCAGGGGCGCGCCCACTCCCTCGGCGACACCGGTTGATTCCGGACGCGTTCCCGGCTCCGAATCGCTGGGCCGGACCGGGCCGGGAGCCGGACCGTCCTCCCGAGCGCCACCCATGACGTCGGGCATGGCCCACTGGGTCAGCGGGCTCGAGTGGTACGCATTCGCGACCTCGATGACCGTGGGGTCGAGGCTCATGACGCGAAGCAGGTAGAGATCGGTCATGAACATGTTCTGCTCCAGGATCTCGACCTGGTGCTCGCTGTTGATCGAGTCGATCTGGGTCGACGAGACGTTGTCGTGGAATCGCGCCATGAACTGATCGGAGAGGGCCACGGGCCCGTCCATGCCGTCGATTCGGCCCAGCGGTCCGGCCTGGGTGATCAGCTCGGGATTCTGAGCCTCCAGCGTTCCCGCCGCCGAGAACACGTCGGGGAGCGTCAGGGGCGCGGCGCGCCGGGCCACCCAAAGGCCCTCCGGCGTTCGCCGGTCCAACTGCCAGTCCGCCGGCAGTGCGGCCTCCAACTGCCCCTGGGTGGTCGGCGCACGTGGGGCGATCCCCATGGAGTCCGTGTAGAGCTGCACCTGCAGCATCTGACCGCCGTTGAAGAAGGCGGTGTCCACGGCCTGTGCGTTCGCGGACCCGCCCGCCATCGCCACTGCGAGGGCGGCGGTGAGGGCGGGCCACGCCAGCGTCGGTGCCCGTGCCCTGCGTTTCATCAGGTGGTCGCGCTCGAAACGCGGCGGATCAGGCTCCTGGCCAGTCACCCGGGCCCGGCGGCGGCCACTTGGGATCCTGGGGGCAGCCGCATTTCGCAATCTGATCGACCACGGCGTCCCTGAAGTCGTTCGCCCACGTGTACAGGTCCGCCAGGGCTCCGCAGCAGTCGTCCATCTCCGCTTTCATCTGCTGCATCTGGTAGTACATGTACACGACCGCGATCACGAGGATGATGGTCAACCAGAACATGTGCAGCTCCTTTTCGGGGAAACGGGCTGATTACGTCACGCGAGGCTCAGGGGGGGGCCGTGACGGGTGCCTCGGACCCTCCCAGTGCTTCCAGACGCTCCCGGGCCGCCGCGGCCACCGCGGGCATGCCCATCGCTTCGGCGGCGCGGATGCGGACGTCGAGACTGCGGGGCAACAGCGGTAGATACATGATGGGTCCCGGGTGATCGAACACGGTGGCGGCCCGATAGGCGTCTTCGAACTCGCCACGCTCTAACAGCAATTCTGCCAAGAGCATACGTTCGAACGGGAGGGGCTCGAAGTCGTTCCAATCCAAGAAGCCTCGCGGAACTTCGGCCGTCAAGCTTCTTAGTCCTGCCACAGCGGACACGGTGTCTCCCCCCAGGAGCGCCAGATGGACGGCGGCGACTCCGCCCGCCAGCTGCTCGGTCGCGTTGTCGGGGTCGGCCACAGAGGTGGCAATGCCTTCCCAGACGCGCCGGGCCCGATCTTCCTGGCCATCCTGCTCCAGCCACCATCCCAGCAGCCATCGCTGGTCGAGCAGCGAACCTTCGAAGGCGGGCCCCATTGAGTCCGTGGCCATGGCCTCGGCTCGGACCGCCTGCTCCCGGAACGGCGCACCCACGACGTGGTCGAACACGTACAGCGAATGAGTCGCCCGCACGCCGTCGGCCAGGAAGCCGTCGAGCAGCTCCTCCACCTCGTCGTACTCCCGCCGGGCCATGTGCAGGCCCTGCATGATCCGCATGGCGCTCCACCGCAGGTTGAGCGGTAGATCGCCGGAGACGATCGAGCCCAGGGCGGCGAGGGCGCATTCGGATTGGGTGCCGGCCGGGGAAAGGTTGCTGCCGGCCTGGAACGTGGCCTGGGTCGACTCCAGCGCCATGCGGTCCCAGTCGACGCTGTCGGGACCTCCGGCGACACATTCCAGCATGAGGGTGAGTTGGCGCAGCTGGATGGTGTCGGGCTCCATGGCTTGGAACCGCTCGAGCAGCCTGGCCGCCTCGTCTAGTTCGCCGGCCCGGACGTCGAACTCGATCAGGTGCACCATGGGCGTGGTGAACGTCCCGTCCAGGTCCAGGGCCCGGCGGAGGGCCGCTTCGGCCAGCGAGTCGAGGGGCGCGTCGTCGGGGAAGAGGTGACGATACGTCTCGCCCAGCGCGGCGTGGGCCTCGCTCCAGTCCGGATCCAATGTGACCGCGTTCTCCAGATGGATCACGGCCGAGTCGGCGGCCCCCACCAGGTAGGCGTCCAGTCCGTATGCGAACTCCCTGTATTTCTCCGGCAAGAGGGAATCCCGCTCCAGGGCCGCGGAGATCAGGCGGTCGGCCGCCTCCATCTCGCTGTTCCAGCTGGCCGCCTGCGCTCCCTTCACACCGGCGAACGCCAACATCGGGTCCTGCTCCAAGGCCCGCTCGTAGAAGGACTGTGCGGGCACGAAATTGGATTGGCGGTACTCCCGGTCGCCCTGGATCGAGAGCGCCACCGCAGCCGGATCCCGGTCCGTGAGCGGTGTCAGATCGACGCTGCGGCCGGGGTCGATCAGTGTGGCCAGCAACGGCACCACCGCGTCCAACCCCAGGTCGGGCATGGTCGCCTCGCCCACCCCGCCCCGGGCACTGGCCTGACGAATGAGGGAGTCCCCTTCGGCGTCGTGGAGCCGGAGCACGACCGTGGTGGAGTCGTCGTCACCCCGAACGACCCCCACGATCATGTACCGGGCCCCCCTGCCAACGGTCAGGTCCCGGGCCAGGTCCGCGGTCACGGCCCCTGGGTCGCCACGCAGCTCGGTCGGAAGCCACGTCCAGGCGTCGATCCACTTGAGGGGTTCCGTGTGCTCCAGGGCGGCGCCGATGGACAGCGCCACGTCCCAGCCGGCCTCCGGGTCGTCGATGGCCGATGTGGTCGCCAGGGGAAAGACCACCACCTTGTTGGTGTCGAGGACCAGTCCACCCGATCGGGGGCCAAGGGCCTGAATTCCCAGGGCCACGGCTACGACCACCAGGGCTCCGACGAGGAGGCCCCGGGCCTTCGTAGGCGCTGCTTTGCGGGGTCGATCTCTTCGGCATTCCTCCAGGAACGCCTCCGCCGTCGCCGGCCGGTCTTGGGGGACCTTGGCCATGGCGCGCCGAATTGCGTCGGAACACCCCTCGGGCACCGTGGGGCGGACGATGATGACGGACGGGGGGCGTTCGGTAAGGTGCCTCGCCACCACCGCCCGGGGCGTAGGCCCGGTGAAAGGCGGCTCGCCGCCGAGCATCTGGTAGAGCACACAGGCCAGCCCGTAGATATCGCTGCGACCGTCGATGTCGGTCTGGCCCCCGGCCTGCTCGGGACTCATGTACGTGGGCGTCCCCACTACCTGTCCGGTCCTCGTGATACGGTCGCCGCCTGCCTCGGAGAGGGCACGGGCGACGCCGAAATCCGCGATGAACGCCCGTTCGCCGTCGAGAAGGATGTTCTGCGGTTTCACGTCCCGGTGAATCACGCCCGCCGAGTGGGCGTAGTCCAGCGCCTGTCCCACCTGCTCGGCAATGACCAGGGCTTCTTCGACAGGGAGCACGGGCTCCCGTTCGAGCCGGTCGGCCAGAGACTCGCCCTGGATGTAGGGCATGACGTAGTACAGGAATCCGTCCCGCTCGCCCGAATCGAAGACCGGCAGCACGTGTGGGTGCTGAAGCCGGGCCATGACCTGGACCTCGTTCAGGAACCGGCTGGCGCCGATCGCCGTGGCCCAATCCGGCCGGAGTACCTTGATGGCGACGGAGCGGTTGTGGCGGAGATCCTCGGCCAGATACACGGTGCCCATCCCGCCCTCGCCGAGCTCGCGCTCGATGGAGTAGCGGTCCTTGAAGGCGTGCGTCAATCTGTCGATCAGGGCGGGCAAAGGCGGTCTCCGACCACGGGGGGTACCCCCAATGTCAGGAGCGGGAGGCCCTTGTCGCAAAGGTTGCGTGGCTCCGGCGCCGGAGAACCCCGGGGAAACGGATCAGCCTGCGCTCGGGCGACAGGTCCGGAATCCAGCCTCTACGTATCTTCGCTCGAGGTCCTGGAGGTCGGTGCTGGCCCGAGGCACCACCAGCACCGCTCCGCCCGATCCGCACAGCTTGGCAGCCGCGCTCGCGTCCCGCGCCAGCTGCACCATGCGAACGTCCGACTCGCCCACGTCGGTGACGCTGCATCGGAGGTCGAAGTTGCGGTCGACCAGATCCGTGTACGTCGCCACGTCGCCGTCGGCCAGGGCCGCTGCGCCCGGAGGCACGAGTTCGGCAAGTTTCTTCATGACCCCGGTAACGTGCGGATCTTCGGCCAGCCACCGGGCTCGCAGGTCCGAGTGGGTTACGTCGGAGGACCGACCCGCGGAAGGGGTCCACGCGATCAGAAGGGGCGGCGCCAATGCCGGCAGGACCCGGTAGCTCGCCCGGGTGCGGGGCGGCGACAGGTCCAGCAGCATCACCTCTTCGTAGGCCTGGATCACGCGATCCATCGGCCCGGCGGCGATGCCCAGGTCTTCGGTCTCCGTGGCCAGGGCCATCTCGGCCAGGTCGAAGGGGTCGAGAGCCAGCTTCCAATGCGCGGCCAGGGCCCGCATCGTAGCGACGATCGCGGCGCTGGAGCCGGACAGGCCCACCTGGCGAGGGATGGTGGTCGAGCACTCCAGCGACAGGCCGTTGGCGGGAACCCGGTCGAAACTACGCGCCAGGCGCCGGGCCGCGGCGAGCACCAGCATCTCGAGCCCGTCGGCCTGCTCCGGCCAGGGTCCGTGCAACGCCGTTGCCAGGTCATCGAAGACGAGAGGGTCGCCCGTCGACGAGACCGTGAACCCGGAGGCGGGACGGAGTGACACCTCGGTAACGAAGTTCCGGACCGGGCACGCGATTACCTTGCCCTCGTATCCGTCCGACGGGTTGCCCAACAACCCGGTGCGGGCAAAGGACCTGCCGACGACCGGCGGGCTTATGTGGCGAGCCCCCGCTCCACGCCTCGCATGAAGGCGAACGACTGGAGCATCCCGGGAAGCGGATCCCTGGCTCGGATCTCGTATTCCAGGTTCACGAATCCGGCGTAGCCGATCCGATCGAGGGCGGCGAAGAACCGGGCCACCGGCATCGCACCCTCGCCGACGATGCACTGGCTTTCACGAACCGCCAGGTCGGCCAGGTCCTTCATGTGCACGTCCAGCAACCGGTCCCCGCACATCTCGGCGGCCTCGGCGACGTCGATGCCCGTCCGGGCGGTGTGACCCACGTCCAGGCACAGCCCCACCCTCGGATCCATGTCTTCGATCACGGGCAGTGCGTCCTGGGGACCCGGAAAGTGCTCGTCCTCGGGACCGTGGTTGTGGATGGCCACGGCGATGTCGTACTCCCGGACGAAGCGCTCGATGCGAGGCAGGGTCTGCCGGGTCGGCGCGATCACCATCAGGGGCATGCCGCAGATGCGAGCGTACTCGAAGTACCGCCGCACGTCCTCGTCGGTATCGGTCTGAAGCGTGATCGTGCCGCCTCCCACGATCTGGAGCCCCGCGTCCTCGAACTCCTTGCGGCCCGCCGCCAGCTGGGCGGGCGTGTCCTCGTAGGGCAGGTGGAAGGACTTCACGTTCACATAGGTCGTGCCGATCCGCTGGATGGCCTCGATGGCATAGGTCCTCGAGAAGTTGCGCAGCGAGTAGCTGGCGACGCCCAGGTGGAAGGCGGGGGCGGGGCGCGGCTGCCCGGCGACTGCCCATGAGGGCTGGGCGAATGCTCCTGTGGGCCGGGCTAGGGGCGCCATGGACGCCGCGACGGCGGCCAGGCCCAGGCGTTTCAGGAAGCCGCGACGGGTTGGTGTCCCCACTCGATCCACGTCGCCGTCGGAGCCCGGGCCTCCCTGGGGCGGAAGGGACTCCGGGCGCACGACCCTGCGGTGCGGGACCGTCCTGCCGCTCTCGGCCACCGTCATACCATCGGCTCCCATCCCGGCTCGTACTCCCGGCCCCACATCTCCCGGGCCTTGTAGGACGCACCGTCCAGCTGATCGCCCTTCAGGGTCAGCGTCTCGCCCGTGGCCTGGGCGATGTTGCCGAGGTGGCAGAGCAGTTGGCTCTTCCGGCCGTCGTGGATCGGCGCTGTTGGGTTGGCTTCGCCCCGGACGCTGGCAAAAAAGTTGTCGATGTGGAGATCGGTCAGGCTTCCACCGCCCCGGGTGTCCATCGTGGCCTCGGCTTCACTGCGCAGACGGCGCTTGATCTCGACATTGTCGTTGTCGTAAACGACGTAGCCGTTTCGATCGAGGATCACCGTACCGTTTTCGCCGTGGATCGCAGCCCCTCGGCCACGGTTCTCGACCGGGTACCCGTTGCAGCTCCGTCCCTCCCAGGTGATGTACTCGCCGCCTTCGAACTCGAAGGTGCAGGTCTGGGTGTCGTAGAACTGCCAGTCGTCGTCGTAGGCGTACCGACCGCCCGACGACGTGACCCGGGTCGGATACTCCACGCCCAGGGCCCACCGGCAAACGTCGATCTCGTGGGTGCCGTTGTTGTTCACCTCGCCCGTGCCCCACCGCCAGAACCAGTGCCAGTTGTAGTGGATCACGTTGTCCCGGTACGGCGTTCTCGGTGCCGGACCCTGCCACAGCTCGTAGTCCAGCCAGGCCGGGATCGGGGCCTCCTTGCCGTGCCCGATGGGGCCCCGGGTGTTGGCGTACCACGCCCGTCCGTAGTACGGGCGACCGATGAGACCGGACCGGATCTCGGAGATGATCTCGATGGACTCGGGGGCGGAGCGCTGCTGATTCCCCATCTGCATGACCAAACCGTACTTGGCCTCGGCCTCCACCAGCAGCTCACCCTCCCGGGGGTTGTGGCTGCAGGGCTTCTCCAGATAGACGTGCTTCCCGGCCTTCAGGGCCATCAGAGCGGCGGGCATGTGCCAGTGGTCCGGGGCCGCGATGACGATGGCGTCCACGGTGGGGTCGTCCAGCGTGCGGCGGAAGTCGGCGACGGACGCCGGGGTCCGCTCCTGGAGCCCGGCCACCGAAGCCACGCATCTGGCCATCGCCCGATCGTCCACGTCGCATACGGCAACGACGTCGGCTCCGGTCGCCCTGGCGAACGAGTCGGCCAGGGCCCCTCCCCGGCTGTTCACACCCATGACCGCCACCGAGACCGCGTCGTTCAGGTTGCGAGCCCGGGCAATGGAAGGCATGCCGAGGACGCCGACGCCCAGACCGGCCGCTGCGGTGGTCTTGAGGAAGTCGCGGCGGGGTACGTTCGGTGCGTTGTGACTCATGGTTCGATCACCCGGATCTCGATGTTCCTGTACCAGACGTCGTCGCTGTGATCCTGCAGCACGATGTGCCCTGCCCGTACGTCGGCGAACCCGTCGACGGGCGCGTACTTGGACGCAGCCAACAGCTCGTCGAAGCGCTCCGAACCCACATCGTATTCGAGCACCTTGACGCCGTTGAGCCAGTGTTCGCCGTGGCCACCGACGAACACGATTCGGCCCTCGTTGAACTCGCCTACGGGACGCAGAGGCTTGTCTGCGCTCGGCGGTATCATGTCGTACAGGGCCGCCGCTTGTCGGGTCTCGCCGTTCAGGGCGTCCGGATGGAGGTCGTCGTCCAGGACCTGGTATTCGAATCCCAGCGCGGCGGTGGCGGGCGCGTTGGCCGCCGACATCGCCTGCGACACGTTGTACTTGATGCCGCTGTTGGCGCCCGGCGCCACCTTCCACTCAAACCGGAGCTCGAAGTCCCGGTAGGTGGCCTCGGTCATGATGTCGCCGCCGACCAGGGGCTGGCCATCGGGAGCCGTGGGCACGTCCGCGCTGGCGATCTTGCGGATCACGCCGTCCTCGATGGCCCAGTGCTCCGGGGGAATCTCGGGACCGGCGATGGCACGCCATCCGGCAAAAGACGCCCCGTCGAAGAGGGGCTGCCAAACCTCGACTCCAGCGTCCGCTGCGGGCCCGCCGACGGACTCCACCGCTGGGCTTTCATCGACGGTGGCCTGCGGCTCGTCGCCGGCTTCGGCGCTCCCGCATCCCGCCGACAGACCACACCCCAACAGGACCCCGCATCCGAGAGCCCGGAAGGCCCCGCGACGAGCTGATACTTGACGCATACGCCGCTCCATGGGAAATGGTGAGGGAGCCAACATAGCACGTCGTCTACCGCTACGAGAGATCATGCCGACCCGTCTCGTTCTGCCACTCGCCCTGTGGGCGGGCATATCCGGATGCGCCGCCGACAGCGACGTGACCGTGATCAAGCTGGGCCACGGCCTGGACGTGACCCACCCAGTCAACGTGGCCATGGAATTCATGGCCGAACGTGTGCTCGAGCTGTCCGACGGCACCATGCGGGTTGACATCTACCCGAGCGAACAGTTGGGAACGGAGCGGCAGCTGCTGGAGCTGCTCCAGATCGGCTCGGTCGGAATGACCAAGGTCTCAGCGGCCGTTCTGGAGAACTTCGCGCCTACATTCCAGGTGCTCAGCCTTCCGTACATATTCCGGGACGAAGCCCACCATTTCGACGTGCTGGATGGGCCGATCGGCGAAGAGATGCTCCTGGGCCTGGAGCCCTACCGCCTCCGGGGGCTGACGTTCTATGACGCCGGGAGCCGGAGCTTCTACACCAAGGCCGGGCTGGTGGAAACGCCGGCGGACCTGACCGGACTCAAGCTCCGGACCCAGGAGAGCGCCACCGCAATGGAGCTGGTCCGCCGCCTGGGTGGATCCCCCACGCCGATTGCCTGGGGCGAGCTCTACTCGGCGCTTCAGCAGGGTATCGTGGACGGCGCAGAGAACAACCCGCCATCGTTCCACCTGTCGGGCCACTATGAGATCGCCCGGTACTACACGCTGAACGAGCACACCCGGGTGCCCGACGTCCTACTGATCTCGGCCTCCGTGTGGGCGAGCCTCAGCGAACAAGAGCGGGCGTGGCTGGGCCAGGCCGTGACCGAGTCCACCGCGACCCAGCGGGTGCTTTGGGCCGAAGCCGTGGACGAAGCCCTGGAAGCGGTTCAGGCGGCCGGCGTCGAGGTCCTGCGCCCGGACCCGGCCCCGTTCGCGGCCAGCGTCGAACCCATGTTCGAGACGTATCGGGAGGACGAGGAGTTGTACGGGCTGATTGAGCGGATCCGGGGATCGTAGTCGTCGGTTCGGTGCCCCGCCGGCGAGCGGGACAACCATGGGCCCCAAGGGCGACGTCAAGCCCCGAAAAAGCTGACGGATCGCACGATCCGCCGTGTTTCGATGAAGAGCTTGCGGCAAGGGGTCGGATCGCACCGACAGTATCCCATACACTGAAGTCGCTTCGGCGATCGTGAGCCGAAACGGGAGGACTGGTGGGTCTCGTTCGGTTCCTCAGGCCCCGGCCGGGGGCACACGGCGCTTCCGGGTTCGCCACACACTCCGCGTGAGCACATACGCGACGTACCCGAGCAGCAACAACATCGCCTCGATCCGGTTTCCGAAGGCCACTGCCCCATTACCACGGATTGCCGCGCTCACGTTCACGGCGAGTTCGGGCGCGCTGGTTGCAAACGCTACCACCGTCAGGCCGACCACGAGAGATGAGATGCCAAGCTGCCTCGCCAGGTTCGCCGCGCCGCGCACGAGCGCTTCTCCCCCCGCGATCAGCAGGACGATGCCCGCGAGGAGCGGGTGTGTTTCGGAAAATGGGATCATGCTGCCGCCAGGTCCTCTAGCGGTCCACTTGGCTCGTCCGACGCGGAGCGATGCGCATCAGGGCTCTTCCCAGTCGACGTCCGTGACCGTGAAGAAGCCGAGATGGCGCCGGAAGGGCCGGTACCGTGACGTGCCCAGGTCGAAGGCGGCCATTTCATCGACCGAGCTGAGTCCTTGGGCGGACCACCGGTTTCGGCTCCACTCGACTCGGAGCAGGAAGCTGGGTTCCCCATCCGCTTGTCGCGAGAGCTGGTACTTGAGGCAGAGAGGTGATCGCCGGATGTACACCTGGGCGCTCTCGACAGCTTGGAGGAAGTCGTCCACGTCTTCGCGGGGTAGGTCAAACGTCATGACCTCGATGACCTTGCCGCGACCTCCCGTCGGCCTGGTCACAGCCATCCCTTTCTCCTGAAATAGATCAGCAGCCCGATCACTACTCCTCCCATCACGCCGAGGAGGACCGGATACCCGAGCGGCTGCGCCAACTCAGGCATGTGCTGGAAGTTCATCCCGTAGATCCCGGCGAGGAACGTCAGGGGAATGAAGATGCTGGCCGTCACGGTGAGGACCCGCATCACCTCGTTGGTCCGATGACTCACCAGAGAGAGGTAAAGGTCGATCATTCCCCCCAGCACGTCCCTGAGCGACTCGGTCGTATCGATCACCTGTACGGCGTGGTCGTACACGTCCCGGAGAAAGATCCTCGTCTCGTCGGTAAACCGTTCCGACTCGTTCCGCAGGAGGCTTGCCAGAGCCTCCCGGAGCGGCCAAACGGATCGACGGAGGATCAGTGTCTCGCGCTTCACCTCGTGGATGCGACGAATCGTCTCCGGACCCGGTGTCCCCTCGAGGTCGGCGTCGAGTCCCTCGGTAGCTCTTCCGAGGGCGTCCAGCACGCCGAAGTACCCATCGATCAGGGTGTCCATGAGTGCGTAGCACAAGTAGTCGGCACCCCGAGTCCGGATCCGGCCGCTGTGGAGGCGGAGGCGCTCCCGTACAAGTTCGAAGACATCGCCCTGGCGTTCCTGAAAGGTCAGAAGCACGCCATTGCCCAGTACGAAGGAAACCTGTTCCTCAACGACCTGGAACGTCCCGGGCTTCACCGTCAACATCTGGAGCACGACGAACAGGTAGGGGTCGTATTCCTCGTACTTGGGGCGTCGGCCGACCGTCACCAGATCCTCCATGAGCAACGGGTGCAGGCCGAAGTGCTCCGACACTTGGCGGACCAGGTCCACGTCATGGACTCCGTCTAGATTGATCCAGACGACGCCTTCGGGATCCCCGAGATCGGATAGGCCGTCCAGGTCCCTTTCGACCAGTTCCTCGTTCGCGTACGAGATGAGGCGGAGAGTTGCGTGTTCGTCGGGCGCCCGATACGGCTGGACCAGCGTCCCGGGGGGATGCCCCTGCTTCGCGAAGGCCGCGCCCACAGCTCTGCCGACCAGCCGGATGGGCCGGGTCGGGTCGAGGTAAGTCGGCAGGCGGAACCTGTCCTGGTTATGTGAATCAGCCACGGCACGCTCCGTTCGAGAAGTGATGGCCTCGACCCGGATCAAGGGTGGCGAACGCGGCGCCAGGCACGCAACCTTGTTGCCCGCCGTCATCCCACATGGCTGGATACCCCTACGCGAGGGATGGGATTCATGGATTGGTCTGCGCTCGGAGAGGGTCTTGGGCAGGCACTTTCGACACCCCTCTTCTTCTTAATCGGCACGCCGGTCACCGCCACTACCGTGCTGGTGGCTTTGGCCATCCTGATGGCCGGTTCCTGGTTGTCCAAGCTCGCCCAGCGGGGAATTCCCGTGTCTTCGCGGGGCGCGGATTCCGTGATCCCGGCACTCTGGCCAGTGCCCAGCGCCTGGTTCATTACGCGATTCCGGTCTCGGCGATCGGCGTCGCGCTCGAGACAGTGGGTGTGAATCTATCCACCCTTTTCGCGGCCGGTGCCGTGTTCGCGGTGGCGGTGGGTTTCGCCACGCAGAACGTGCTTCAGAACTTCGTCTCTGGAGTGAGTGCCCGAATTGCGAGAGGGATCAGCCCAGCTCCGGCGGTGGAGTATCGACCGAACGTCCTGTCCCTCTCTGGTGCGCGTTGAACAAACGAATCTCCGGGGGCGATACACAGCTCGCTCAGTAGCTTCTGGACCTGGCTGGCTACTGTGCAACAGGCAGGCCCTCGCAGGCGGCGATCCGACCGGACCGGGCGCCGCACCGACCTACAACTCGCCCCGATTCAACTGTTCCACCGCGTAGGCGCACGCCCGGGCCGTCAGGGCCAGGTAGGTCAGGGACGGGTTCTGGCAGGCGGAAGACGTCATGGACGAACCGTCCGTCACAAACAGGTTGGGCACGTCGTGACACTGGTTGAACGCGTTCAGCACCGATGTGCCCGGGTCCCTGCCCATTCGCACAGTGCCCATCTCGTGGTTGGCGGTTCCGGGGGGAATCTCGGGTCGGTCGAAGGTCTGCACGTCCAGGGCTCCCGCCGCCTCCAACATCTCGGCCGCGGTGGCGGCCATGTCCCGGCGCATGGCCAGCTCGTTGTCGCCCCGGGTGACATGGAAGCGGAGCGCCGGGATACCCCAGGCGTCCCTGACCTCCGGATCCAGCGTGCAGCGGTTGTCGGTCCGGGGTAGGAACTCGCCGAACGCCTGCAACCCGAGGCGCCACTCTCCCGGCGTGCGCAGCCGCTCCTTGAAGTCCGCACCGAAGCCTGCTTCAGCGCTTCCGCGACTCCAGCCGACCCGGGATGCCCCGCCCTGGAATCCATATCCCCGAACGAAGTCCGTTCGGCGCGTGGCCGCGTCCAGGTTCCGGAAACGTGGAATGTAGATGCCGTTCGGACGGTTGCCCTGATAGTACCGGTCCAGGAGTCCCTCGAACCGTCCCCTGGCGCCCACCCGGGCGTGATGCTCGATGATGTTGCGGCCCACCATGTCGCTGCTGTTGGCGATCCCGGTGGGAAAGCGGTCGCTGGTGGAGTGGAGCATGATGCGGGCGGTACCCATGGCCGAGGCGCACAGGAACACGACCCGGGCTCGGTACTCCCGCTCTTCCATCGTCTCGGCATCGATGACCCGCACCCCGGTAGCCCGGTTGGTGGACGGGTCATGGAGCACGGAATGCACCACGGATTTGGGTCGGAGCGTCAGGTTGCCGGTCGCCCGAGCCGCAGGCAGCGCGACGCTTTGGGTCGAGTAGTACGAGCCGGTCGAGCAGCCCCGGGAACACGGTCCGCAGTAGTGACAGGCGGCACGGTCGCCCATCGGCTCGGTGAGGGTCGCGGTGCGGCCGATGATCATGCGCCGGCCGGGGAACGCCTCTTCGATGCGGCCCTTCATGACCTTCTCGACCGCGTTCATCTCCATGGGCGGCTGGAACAGGCCGTCGGGAAGTTGCGCCAGACCGTCCGTGGACCCGCTGACGCCGATGGAGCGCTCGATGCGGTCGTACCAGGGGGCCAGGTCATCGTAGCGGATCGGCCAGTCGACGCCGTGGCCGTCGAGGGCGTTGGCTTCGAAATCCATGGGGCTCATGCGGTACGACTGACGACCCCAGATCAGGGCCCGGCCCCCCACGATGGCGGTCTGGATCCAGGTGAACGGCTCCTCCTCCACGATCGGGACGTCGGCGTCCCGATAGAACCAATGGCGGGTGTAACCGCTCATGCCGATGGTGCGCCGCTGCACCGGGTAGTCCCGGGCCAGCTCGTCGGGGGGAACTCGGCCCCGGTGGGGCATTTCCCAGGGGCCTTTGTGCTCGGTCACGTAGTCGGTGCCGTGCTCGACCATCCTGCCCCGTTCCAGGACCAGCGTCCGAAGGCCGGCCTCGCAGAGCTCCTTCATGGCCCAGCCCCCCGACATCCCACTGCCCACGACGATGGCGTCGAACTCCACCTCGTCCCGGGCCTGGCGACTCAAGCCCATGCGCGGCCGATTTCGTCGAAGGGAACGTCCGCCCGATACGGCCCGAAGGGGGGACGGTGTAACTCCACGGTCTGACCGATTTCGGACGTGTAGTAGCCCGACACGGTCAGCTCCTTCATCAACCGCATGAACGGCGGCCGTCCAGCGGCCACCGCCTCGGCCACGGCCGCGGCCCCGGCGGGGTCCTGGTCTGGATCCGGATACGCCTCCCGGTCGAGGGCCAGGAGCACTTCGTCTTTCTGGGCGGGGGTCGCTCCATCGAACGAGACGCCGAATCGGGACGCCGCCACCGCGTCGACTGCGCCCAGCGCTTCGAGGAACCAGTCCCGCTGCTCGTCGCCGTAGAAGTCCGTGAGCATGGCGTCGATGAACCGGGGCACGCCGGCTGCCGATGCCCCGGGCGTGTCCGTGGTGGGGATGATCATCTCGGCGACGACGTCGACCAGGGCCACCTGGTCCGGGTCCAGCGTCCGGGGTGTGTACCCGCCGGGCGGAGTCTCGCATCCGGCGAGAAGCCCGGTCAGGGTCGGCGCCGAGAGGGTACCGCCCAGCAGGCCGGTGATCCGGCGCAGGGCGTCTCGACGCGAGATCGGGGAGCCGCCTGATTCGATCATGAAGCCAGGGTAGGCGCTGCGGGACCTTCCGTCCACGGTTGCGGCCTCCGATCCCGGCATGGCACAATCACCGCCTCGGCATCCCCAGCCAGGAGCATCCCGCGTGAATCACCGCGTCGCCGGTCCGACCCGTCGAGAGTTCATCGCCCTCACTGGAACGGCAGCCCTGTCCGCCGTCCTCGCCCGCCACGCCGCCGCCCAGGCCCGGACCCGTGTGGCCCTGGTGGGGACCGGTATCCGGGGCATCGGCATGTGGGGACGAGATCTGGTAGAGGGCTACGCCGACGTGGTGGAGTTCGTGGGCCTCTGCGACATCAACCCGGGACGGCTCGAGTACGGCCGGTCCTACATCGGCGCCGACTGCCCGACGTTCACCGACTTCGACGAGATGATGAGGACGACGTCGCCCGAGGTCCTGATCGTCACAACCATGGACTCGACCCACGACCAGTTCATCGTCAGCGGCATGGAGTACGGCGCGGACATCGTCACGGAGAAGCCCTTCACCACCGACGCCGACAAGCTGCAGCGGATCCTCGACGCCCAAGACTGGACCGGGCGCGACATCGTCGTGACCCACAACTACCGCTACAGCCCCCACCGGCTGCGCATGAAGGAGTTGCTGGCCGGCGGCCGCATCGGAACCCTGACCTCGGTGGATTTCCACTGGTATCTCGACATCTACCACGGAGCCGCCTACTTCCGGCGCTGGCACGGCAAGGACCGCTACTCCGGCACCCTGTTCGTGCACAAGGCGTGTCACCACTTCGACCTGCTCAACTGGTGGATCGACTCCGATCCCGAGGTGGTGTACGCCAACGGGGCCCTCGAGCACTACGGGCACAACAACCCCTTCCGCTCGACGAACTGCCGGGGGTGCCCTCACACCGATCGATGCGACTTCGCCTGGGACATCACCCTGGACGACCGGTTGATGCGGCTGTACGTCGACCACGAGCACCACGACGGCTACCTCCGGGACGGATGCGTGTGGTCCGAGGAGATCGACATCTTCGACAAGATGAGCGCCCAGATCCGCTACATGAACGGCGTCGACGTTTCGTATTCGTGCACCACCTATTCGCCGTACGAGGGATACCGGATCGCCTTCAACGGCACCGAAGGGCGTCTCGAAGCCTGGGTCAAGGAGCGCCAGCCCTGGGAGGCCGAGGACTACGACGAGCTGCGGGTCACGGACAACTTCGGTCAGACCGAGCTGATCCGGATTCCCCACGGAGGCGGCGGACACGGGGGCGGCGATCAGCGCCTCCAGGACCGGATCTTCCGCGAACCCAACGCACCCGATCCGTTCGGGCAGGCCGCCGACGCACGGCAGGGGGCCATGGCGGTGTTGATCGGGTTCGCGGCTCGTCAGAGCGCCCGCACAGGCGAGCCGGTTCGGATCGGCGATCTCACTTCGCTCGACCTCCGGGTGCAACGCTGAGCGAGCGGGTGCGGAGTCCCCGAGTGGCAGGGCGCGGCCATGCAGGCCCTTCCACGTTCGTGAGCCGACGTTGACCGATCCCACGGCTCCTGCGCGCTCCCAGGTAGAACGACTGCTGGGCTGG
>CAJIAX010000025.1_pt1 | contig 39651 bp, 28 predicted proteins | sample 9199251 | NCBI WGS metagenome assembly CAJIAX01 (sample SAMEA7708287, study PRJEB35096) | sediment metagenome | biome: marine neritic benthic zone biome [ENVO:01000025]; feature: sediment [ENVO:00002007]; material: shallow marine sediment [ENVO:03000034] sea grass bed [ENVO_01000059] ... | reverse complement strand
GCCTGAACAAGGAGGAGCCATGACGACCAGATGGACCGGGACGCTCCTCGCGCTGTGTGCGCTGCAAATCCCCGTCGGGGGGCTCGCCCAGCAAACGGCGACCTACGACCGGTTGCGCGCCGACATGGTCCGCGACCAGCTCGAGCGATCCGGCATCCTGGATCCGACGACCCTCCGGGCCCTGGGGACGGTGCCCAGGCATGAGTTCGTCCTGCCGTCCGACCGGGATCGTGCCTACGGCGATCACCCCCTACCTATCGGCCACGGGCAGACGATTTCCCAGCCGTACGTGGTGGCCTACATGACCGAGATCCTCGAGCCTCGTCCCGGCATGAAGGTCCTGGAGGTGGGAACCGGATCCGGATACCAGGCAGCGGTTCTGGCCGAAGCCGGCGCCCTGGTCTTCACCGTCGAGATCTTCGAGGTGCTGGCCTCGTCGGCCCGGGATCGACTGGACCGCCTGGGATACGGCGAGGTCGAGGTCCGACATGGAGACGGCTTCTACGGGTGGGAGGAGCACGCTCCCTTCGACGCCATCATCGTGACCGCGGCCGCGGGCTTCATCCCCCCTCCCCTCATCGATCAGCTGAAGCCCGGCGGTCGCATGATCATTCCCGTGGGCAGCATCTACGGCATCCAGAATCTGGTCCTGATCGAGAAGGATCAGCACGGCGAGGTCACGACCGCGGCGCTCCTTCCGGTGCGGTTCGTCCCGTTCCTTCGTGGCGTTCGTTAAGGCCGGCGTGGCCTCCCGCTGGATCGGGCCGGTCGTCTTCCTGATCTCGTCGGCCGTGCTGGCGGCGCAGGTGGTGCTACTCCGGATCTTCAGCATCGAGAGCTTCCACCACTTCGCCCACATGGCCATCGGCATGGCGCTGTTGGGATTCGGTGCGAGCGGCACCGTCCTGGTGCTGTGCGAGAAGCGGGTCCGAGGGCGCCTCGACTCATGGCTCGTGGCCCTCGCCACGGCCTTCCCCGTGACACTCGCCGTGGGTCTGTGGGCGTCGGCCCGGGTCCCCTTCGAGCCCACCCAGCTCCTCTGGCAGCCCGGACAATGGCTCTGGCTCGGGCTGACGTACGCACTGCTCACGCTCCCGTTTCTCGTCGCCGCCGGCGCGATCGGGGTGGCCCTCATGGGCGCCGGTGACCGGGTCGGTCGGGTGTACGCCTGGAGTCTGTTCGGGTCCGGATTCGGCAGCGCGCTGGCGCTCGGCTCGCTCGTCTTGGCGCGGCCGGATCGAGCCTTCACCGGTGTCGTGGCCGTCGCGGCCGCGGGGGCGGTCGTGGCTCTCCTGTCCCGTGGCTACACGCGCGCTCGGGCGGGCGCCGCGCTGCTCCTGGCAGTGGGGTCGCTGGCATGCCTGGTCGCCCCGCCTTGGGGTCTGGAGGTCGATCCGTTCAAGGGGCTTCCCCAGGTCGAGGCCTTTCCGGACGCTCGGCGGGTCGATGAGGCGTGGGCCCCGACCGGGTGGGTGGTGGCCGTGCAGTCGCCGGCGTTCCGACACGCTCCCGGCCTGAGTCTGTCCTACCCGGGAGACTTCCCGCCGCAAGTGGCGCTCTTCGTCGACGGCGAGACGGCGGGTGGGGTCACCGATGCGGACGCCGGCCTGGAGTTCCTCGACTGGCTCCCGTCTTCGGCCCCCTATGCCCTCGAACCCAGAACCCGGGTGCTCGTGCTGGGGTCGGGGGGTGGGCTGGACGTGCTGAACGCGTGGCGTCACGGCGCGGCTCACGTGACCGCCGTCGAGTTGGTGGGCCCCCTGGTCGACGTCGCACGAGGCGTGACCGGCGCACCGCGACCCGACGATCCGACGCGGACCGTCCTCGGAGACGCCAGGGCATTCGTCGCCGGATCCACCGAGACGGTCGACCTGGTGGTGCTCCCCGTGTCCGGAGCCATGCCGACGGCGGCCGCCGGCGTGTACGCCATCGGCGAAGACTGGCTCAACACGGTCGAATCCTACCGGTCCTACCTGCAGCGCCTGACGCCGGGTGGCGTGCTCGTGACGACCCGCTGGCTTCGCACCCCGCCCCGGGACAACGTGCGACTCCTCCTGACCATGGCAGCGGCGCTCCGGGCCAGCGGTGTCGACGACGTGGGATCCTCGATGGCGTTCCTGCGGAGCTGGGCCACGGGCACCCTGTTGGTGAAGCCGACGGGCTTCGCCCCCGAAGAGCTGGACGCGCTTCGAGCCTTCGCCCTCGAACGACGGTTCGACCTGGACTGGCCGCCGACGGACGCCCCCGTGTTCAACCGACTGGAAACACCCGTCTACGTGGACGCCGTGCGTGCCGCGATGGCGGACGACGAGTCGGCCCGTGCCTTCGCCCGGGCGTATCCGCTGCGGGTCGATCCGCCGACGGACGACCGGCCCTACTTTTCCCGGTTCATCCGCGCCGGCGACCTGGGGCGGCTCCTCCGCGAGGAGCGGGGCGCGTGGCTCCCGTTCGCGGAATGGGGCACCCTGGCCGTGGTCGCCACCCTCGTCCAGAGCGGATTGATCGCACTGGTCCTCATCGGTCTCCCCGGTGTGGTGCTGGCGCTTCGAACCGGGCGCACCGGATCCGGGGCCGTCGGGATCTACTTCGCCGCTCTCGGCGCGGGCTACGTCTTCCTGGAAATGGGCGCCATCCAGCGCCTCGGGCTCCTGCTCGGACACCCTGTGTACGCCGCGGCCGCCACGCTGGCGGGTCTCCTCACGTTCTCGGGCTTGGGGAGCGTCGCGTCGGACCGTCTCGACAGGACCTGGGGGGCGCGTGCCTGCCTGGCGGTCGCTTTTCTGGCCGGGCTCGCCGCGGTGGTGTCGCCGATGGCCGGGGGCGTGACCGCGCTCCCCCTGGGCCTGCGAATCCTCGTCGCCCTGGTCGTGGTGGCCGTGCCGGGCGTGCTCATGGGCATTCCGTTCCCCTGGGGCCTTCGGCACCTGGCCGGTGACGCGACCGGGGTGGCCTGGTCCTGGGCGACCAATGGCGTGGCGTCGGTGCTCGCGGCTTCGTTGGCCATCCTGATTGCCATGGAAACCGGGGGTCGAGGCCTGTTCGCCGCGGCTGCGCTCCTCTACCTGCTGGCGTCGGCTGTGGCCCGGCGTCGCTCGCACGAGACGGCGGCAGCGTGACGAACGAGGCCCGCCCCACCTGGTACGCCATGGACGCGGAAGCAGTCCTGAAGCGCTTGGGCACGTCCACCACGGGGCTGGAGGCCGCTGAGGTGGTCCGCCGACAGGCACTCTACGGTCCCAACGCCATCGCTGCGGAAGAGGGCGTCCACCCACTCGCCATCGTGCTCAACCAGTTCCGGGGAGCCCTGATCTTCGTGTTGCTCGCGGCCCTGGTGGTCTCGTTGGCCATCGGGCACTGGCAGGACGCGGTGGTCATCGGGGTCGTGCTCGTCCTCAACGCGGTCATCGGGTTCGCCCAGGAATTCCGCGCCGAGGCGGCGATCGCGGCCCTCTCGCGGCTCGTTTCGCCCCAGGCGGTGGTCCTGCGCGACGACCAGGAGACCGTGGTGGACAGCCGGGACCTGATCCCCGGCGACGTGGTGCTCCTGGACTCCGGAAGCGTGGTCCCCGCCGACCTCCGGCTCCTGGACGTGGGGTCGCTGGCGACGGACGAATCGATCCTCACGGGTGAGTCCAGTCTCGTGGAGAAGACGGGCCATGCCCTCCAGGATCCGGCGCCCCTTCCCGTGGCCGAGCGGGTGAACATGTCGTTCATGGGCACGGCCGTAGCTCGGGGACGTGGCGCTGGGGTCGTCGTCGCCACGGGATCGCACACGGAAATGGGCCGCATCGCCGGTGACATCCGTGGCTCGGCTCGGGGCAAGACGCCCCTACAACGCAAGATCGGCCGGTTCGGAAACGCCATCAGCCTCGCGGTGGTCGTAGCCGCCGCCCTCACCTTCCTGCTGGGCCTGCTTCGGGGCGAGGCATGGTCCACCATGGCGCTGACCGCCGTAGCCATCGCCGTCTCGGCGGTCCCCGAGGGACTGCCGGTGATCATGACGATCACGCTGGCCGTCGGGTCTCGCCGCATGGCCCGACGCGAAGCCCTGGTGCGGCGTCTGCCGGCGGTGGAAACGCTGGGCAGCTGCACGGTGATCGCATCGGACAAGACGGGCACCCTGACCGAAAACCGTATGACGGTCACGACGGTCTGGACCGAGGGCGGGCGGGTCGAGCTCGCCCACCACGACGGAACTGCTCCGGTTTTCGAATCCGATGGGCAGGGCATCACCGTCGAGGAAGGATCGGCCCTGTACTGGACGCTCCTGGCGGGGGCTCTCTGCAACGAAGGGGTGGGACCCGGTCGCCGACCCGGGAACGGCGAGGGCCACGGAGATCCCACTGACCGGGCCCTACTCGTCGCCGCCGAACGAGCGGGCATGGATCCCGAAGCAGAAGATCGTCGCCGGCCGGAAACGGATCAGGTCCCTTTCGAGTCCTCGGCCCGGTGGGCGGCCACCGTGCGCAGCGACGAGGGCGATACGCTGGTGCTGGTGAAGGGGGCCCCGGAACGGGTCGTCGAAATGTGCAGCCATTCCCTGGGGCCCGACGGCGCGGTCGACCTCGACGGGGACGCGGTTCAGGCCCGAGCCCGGCGCATGGGCGCCCAGGGCCTGCGTGTCCTGGCCATGGCGATGGGCACGGGATCCCCGGCGACACGGTCGATCCTGCAGGACGACGGTCGCGCCAGCGCCCTGACCCTCGTCGGGCTGGTCGGGATGATGGACCCCCCGCGGCCCGACGCCGCCCAGGCGGTCGCCGCGTGTCAGGCCGCAGGGATCCGGGTGGTCATGGTGACCGGGGATCAGGCGAGCACCGCCGTCAGCGTGGCCCGTCAGGTCGGCATCATCCCCGACGAGGGGGCACGGGTGCTCGGGGGCACGGACCTGTCCACCTGCTCGGACGAGGAGCTCGCCGCCGCCGTCCAGGAGATCGACGTGTTCGCCCGGGTCAGCCCCAGGGACAAGCTCCGGATCGTCCAGACCCTGGAACGGCTGGGGCACGTCGTCGCCGTCACCGGAGACGGGGTCAACGACGCGCCCGCGCTCAAGGCGGCCCACGTGGGCACGGCCATGGGTCGCCGGGGCACCGACGTGGCGAAAGAGGCCAGCGACATCGTCCTGGCGGACGACCACTTCGCCACCATCAGCGCCGCGGTGGAAGAGGGCCGCACGGCCTTCGCCAACCTCCGCAACGCCACGTTCTTCCTGTTGTCTTCCGGGGCTGGAGAGCTGCTGGCGATCCTGGGGTCGCTGCTCGTGCGTCTCCCACTCCCCATGCTGCCGGGCCAGATCCTGTGGCTGAACGTGGTCACCAACGGGGTCGAGGACGTCGCGCTGGCCGTGGAACCGGCGGATCCGGCCCGGTTCGCACGGCCGCCTCGGGCTCCGACTGAGGGGATCCTGTCGCGACGGCTCGTCGAGCGCCTGGTCCTGGTCGGACTGGTCCTGGCGGCTGGTACGTTGTGGATCTTCATGACGGAGTACGCCGGTGATCCGGGGAACCTGGAATACGCCAGGGTCGCGGCCCTGACCACGATGGTCCTGTTCCAGGTCTTCCACGTGGGGAACTGCCGATCCGAGGAACGATCCGCCTTCTCGTTGAACCCGTTCTCCAACCGGTTTCTCTTTTTCGGCGTGGGCCTTTCGCTCCTGCTGCACGTCGGCGCCCTCTACCTGCCCGTCACCCAGACCCTGCTCCATCTCCAGCCGCTGACGGTCGACTCCTGGCTGCGAATCACGGGAGTAGCAGCGACGGTGATCGTGGCCGTCGAGCTTCACAAGTGGCTGCGGCCGGCCGTGGCGAAACCAGAGAACCCGTAGCCAACCGGGGCCTTCGTTTGTCTCCGGCCCCGGACCTCGCCTAGGATCATCCCCGCCCCGATGCGCACCCAACCCCCGGAGGTCGACATGCGCGGATGCGAGCCGCCGTTCCTCAGGCTCCCGATCCTTGCTTCGCTGCTTTCGTGCCTGGTGCGTCCTCGTCTCCCGCCGGGGCACAGGACACCCGGTCGGACGCGCCTCCCAACATCGTGCTGATCTTCCCGGACAACCTGGGCATCGGCGAAGTGAGCGCCTACGGCGGACCCAGGGGCGTGCCCACGCCCCACATCGATCGCATCGCCGCCGAGGGGATCCGACTCACGAACTTCAACGTCGAGTACTCCTGCGTGGTGTCCCGCATCGCCATGCTCACCGGCCGATACGCCGTGCGCACGGGCGAGGGATACGCCGCGGGCATGACGCTCTGGGAGGTGACGATCGCCGAGGCCCTGGGGTCGGTCGGGTACGCCACGGCACTGTTCGGCAAATGGCACGTGGGGGGAGCCGACTGGGAAGGCCGCCGGGAGCCCACCCACCAGGGCTTCGACGAGTGGTACGGAATCCCCGGGACCAGCCACACGGCCCAGTTCTCCTCCTTCGAGGGCTTCGACCCGGATCGAGTCGCGGTGCCCCACATCTGGGAGGGCGAGGCCGGTGCCCCCTCTCGGCCGGTCAAGCCGTACGACGTCGACACGCGCCGCACGCTGGACCGTGAAGCGGCCGAACGAGGCATCGCGTTCATGGAGCGGAACACCCGAGCCGGGAAGCCCTTCTTCTTCCTCTACCCCATGACCCAGATCCACTTCCCCGCCCTACCGCACCCGGACTACGTGGGCACCACCGGCGCCGGTGACATCGGTGACGCCATGGCCGACGTGGACCATAACGTGGGCCTGGTGCTGGAGGCCCTGGATCGCCTGGACATCGCCGACAACACCCTGGTGTTCTGGTGCACGGACAACGGAGCCGAGATGAGGCGGCCCTGGCGAGGCTCCGCCGGGCCGTGGCGTGGCTTCTACAACTCGGCCATGGAAGGCGGGATCCGGACGCCGTGCGTGATCCGCTGGCCCGGACGGATTCCCGCTGGCCAGGTGTCGAACGAGATCGTGCACGAGGTGGACCTGTTTCCGACGATCGCCGCTGCCGTGGGGGCGCCGGACATCGTGCCGTCCGACCGGATCATCGACGGGGTGAACCAATTGCCCTTTCTCGAGGCGAGACAGGACCACTCGAACCGGGACCATTCCATCTTCATGGCCCGAGAGGGGCCGGTCATGGCCGTGAAGTGGCGCGACTGGAAGCTCTGGTATGCCTTCCGGACCGAGATGCCCGATGCCGATCCGGGGAATCGACTGCGACTCTTCGACCTGGGTGTCGACCCCCGGGAAGAGATCGATGTCGCCGACTTCTACCCGTGGGTGATCAGCGTCATGGACCGCGTAGTGGCGGACTACGAGGCATCGCTGGAGCTCCACCCCCGGGTGCCCGCCGGCATCGACGACCCCTACGTCCCTCCGCCCCGGGGTTCCGGTAGCCCGGTCGCCACGTACGAACGGACCGATCGGGTGGCGCTGGGGCCCCGGTCCGAGGCGCTCGCGAATCCGGACTTCTCGGGATCTTGGTCCACGGCGGTGCTCAGCTCCGCACCGCCCACTGGACAGGCTTCCCCGGCCCCGGTGCCGACCCTGGGCAGTGGCTGGGGGAATCGGATCGCGATCGCGCACGGTCCGGACCGACTCGAGGTGGAACGAGTGTTCTTCGTGCCTCGGGAGATCCAGCCGACGATCCGATACCGGTTCGCGCTGGACGGTTCCGAGACGCGCAACGCCATTCCAGTGGGCCGCACGGGCCCGCCCCCCACATCGACCACGGCCTGGGACGGAGACCGGCTGGTGATCCGCACCGAGTACCCGTTCCCGGACCCGGAGTCCGATCGATGGCTCATCAGCGAGGTCACTCAGACGATGTGGTTGCGACCCGCCGCGGGCACGCCGTTCGAGCCGACCCTCGTGGTCGAGACGACCCGGGGGGGCGCTCTGGGAGGACCGCCCTCGACCACCCGGACCGAGTACGTGCGGGGGTACCGATAGATGCCGAATCCCATCGAGCAGCCCACGGCCCTGACCGCCCTGGTCGACTACCAGCCCGGCTCCGTGGTGAGTCGGGTGTTGCTGCGGACGGACAGCGGCGTCATGACGGCCTTTGCCTTCGCAGAGGGGGAGGGCCTCAGCGAGCATTCGACACCCCACGACGCCACGGTGCTGGTGCTCGAGGGAGTCGTGCGGATCGCCATCGAGGACACGGAGCACCGGGTAGCGGCCGGCGAGATCCTCCAGCTGCCGGCGTCCGTTCCCCACGCCCTGCAGGGGGACGGCCCCTTCAAGATGCTGCTGACGCTGTTCAAGAGACCGGCGGCGGGGTAGGCCGACCCTCGAAGGATCCGCGGAGGCCCGAGCCCTGGGCATCCGCCGGTGGCAAGGGCTCAGGAGAAGGCCCGCGGGTTCTCAGACCGACGCCGTCACCACCCGGGTCTGGGTGAACTGCTTGTGCCCATCCGGTGACTTGTGGAAGCCGAAGCCGCTTTCCCGGGCCCCCACCCAGGGCGTGCCGGGAAGGCCTCCCGCCGACCGATTGACCCCGATCATTCCGGCGGTCAGGCGCCGAGCCACCTCGTCGGTCTCGGCTCGATCTTCACCAAAGACGACCGCTCCGAGACCGAAGGGCGTGTCGTTGGCCCGGGCCACGGCCTCGTCGGTGGACGACACCCGGGTCACGCAAGCCACGGGTCCGAACGTTTCGATCCGGGCGATGTCCATGTCGTCCGTCACGTTGGCCAGCACGGTCGGGACCACATAGTTGTCATGGTGCCCTTCCCCACCACTCAGGACCGTGGCGCCCGCCGAGATGGCCGCGTCGACCTGGGCCAGCACGTGGTCCCGCTGCCGAGCGTTGACCATCGGCCCCAGGTCGCTCCCCTCGAGGCCGTCTCCCACGTTCATGGCCGCGGCCAACCGGGCCAGGGCCGATTCGAACGCTTCCGCCACCGGTTCCATCACGAAAATTCGCTCGGTGGACACGCAAACCTGCCCGGCATTCCGGAACGAATTCGCCGCCGCGAACCGCGCCGCCTTCTCGATGTCGGCATGCTCCAGCACGATCATCGGGTCCTTCCCGCCCAGCTCCAGCACCACGCGTTTCAGGGTCCCGGCCGCCTCGCGCAGGATGAGCTTCCCGACCTCCCTGGATCCGGTGAACGCGATCATGTCCACGTCGGACGCTACGACGGCCTTGCCCTGTTCGTCGGCGCCGTGGACAACGATCAGGACGTCGTCTGGAAGCACCTGGTCGAGGGTGTCCGCGTAGGCCTGCCCGCAGAGCGGGGTCTCTTCCGAGGGTTTGAACACCACGGTGTTGCCGGCCGCCAGCGCGGGCAGGATCATCCACGCCGGCATGGACATGGGGAAGTTCCAGGGCGTGATGGCGCCGACGACGCCGAGCGGGTCATGGTAGATCGTGGACCGGAGCCGAGCGTCTTCGATCACCTCCGGCTGGAGCGCCGCCACGATCTCGTCCAGCTCGTGATCGATCGCGCTGAGTCGGCGGGCCTCGGCCCGGGCCTCTCTCAGGGGTTTGCCCATCTCCCGGGTCATCAGCTCGGCGTGCTCGTCCGTGCGGGCTTCGAAGAGCGCGGCGGTGCGGCGCAGGACCGCGGCGCGACCTTCGAGGCCCAGCGCGGCCCAGGCGGGTTGGGCGGCACGAGCGCGGGCGACGAGGGCCGTAACATCGGCGGGGGGGGTGACCGGGACCTCGCCGACGACGTCGCCGGTGGCCGGGTTGTAGGACTTCAGGGTCGTCATGGGTCGGCTCGGATGGGGGGTCGGGAGGAATCGCCGGATCGATTGCCATGGTGCGCGGCTGGAAGATACGGTGCGACGGGCGCGTAGACAGGGGGCGAACGATCCCTCGCCGGCGCAGGGTGTATACCGCGGTGAGCGACGATGAGCGTGTGACGCGGACCGCCCGATCAGGACGGCAGTAGGCATGGAATCTCTGATCCATAGACTGATGGAGCGGAAGCTCGTCCAGTGGGTGCTGGCCTATCTGGCGGGTGCGTGGTTGCTCATGCAGTTGGTCGAGGTGCTGTCCGACCGCTGGCCCCTGCCCCTGGCCCTACAACGCGGCACCGACCTCTTCCTGGCCGTCGGATTCCTTGCCACCCTCGTGTTGGCGTGGTTTCACGGTGAGAAGGGGCGGCAGCGAGTCAGCGGTCCGGAGCTGGTGATGCTGGCGATGGTGCTGGCGCTAGCTGGTTGGGCGGTCTCGATCGTGGACACCGAACCAAGTGCGCCCGTGGCCGACGTCGGTTCGGGCGGTGCCGGCCTGGATCCTGGCCCCTTGGCGCTCTCGTCTCTCGCCGACCCGGCGGTCGCGGTCCTTCCGTTCGCCAGTTCGGGCAACCTCACGGCCGAGGCCTTCGCCGACGGGATGCACGAAGAGGTGGTACACGCCCTGGCCCAGGTGTCGGGCTTGATCGTGAAGTCGAGACAGTCGGTGCTCCGCTACCGTGAGTCGCACCAGACCATTGCCGAAATCGCCGAAGACTTGAACGCCGACGCCGTGGTCCAGGGTAGCGTCCGGCTCGTCGAGGAACGGGTGCAGGTGACCGTTCAACTCATCGACCCGGAGAGTGAGGGCCATCTCTGGAGCCGGACCTTCGAGCGTATGCTGTCCGCCGACCAGCTTTTCGCCATCCAGGAGGAGATCGCCAGGGAGGTGGCGTTCGCCCTTCAGGTGTCGATCACTCCGGAAGAGGAAGCGAGACTGGGTCACCGTCCCACGGGGAGACTGGACGCCCGCACCGTCTACCTCCAGGCACTGGACACGGAAGGGCCGGAGCGGAGGAGACTCGTGCTGCTGGCCATCGAGATGGACCCGTCGTACGACCGGCCCTGGGGTGTGCTGGCCGAGATCGTCGGTGCCCAGGCCTTCGCCACGAGTGACGTGGCCCTGGCCGATTCCGCCATTGCGCTGGCAGAGGTGGCCCTCCGTCTCGATCCGACCCAGAGCTCCGGCGATCCCCACAACGCCATTGGGTTCGCTCACTCGGCCAAGGGCGATCTGGACGCGGCACGCCGGGCCTTCTTGACCGGAATGGAGCGCAACCCGAACGACCCTGCGGTCGTCAACAATTTCGGCATCCTGCTCGCCTCGGCGGGCCGGTACCCGGAGGCCGTAACCGCGTTTCGGCGAGGCATCGAGATCTCTCCTCGCCATGTCGTGAATCGCACCAATCTGGCTCGCGTGTACGAGGGGCTGGGACTCCCTGACCGGGCTGACCGGATGCTGGACGAGGTACGCGCTCTTCAGCCCGACCGGGACGAAGCCGCGATCCTCTCTGCCGAGCTCAACGCGGTGAGGGGCAACCAGAACGAGGCCGTCGCTGGATTCGACGCCTGGCTGAGCGGCAAGCCCGAACCCGTCCGCGGCGAGTACCTCCGCGCTGGTGCACGCCTGGCCTTGTGGGCCGGTGACCTGGATCGCGCGAGGCGATGGGCGGCCCGGGCCCACGAGGGCGAACCGGACGTGCTTCCCATGCAGGGCGGTCGCATGTCGGGCGTAACGCTGGGCTACGTGGCGATTCAGGAAGGAGACGTGGCTGGAGGCGAGGCTCTGCTGGCCGAGGCCTACGAAGAGCTCCTGCCATTCGTCGAGGCGGGTTCGGCGTTTCCTGAATTGTCGTTCGAGCTGGCGGCCATCGAGGCCGCCCGCGGACGCGTCCCCGCCGCCGTGCGCTGGCTCGAGCGCGCGTACCAGTACGGGTTTCGTTGGTACCGGGACGTCGAGCTGGACCCCGTGTTCGACGCCATCCGGGGCGACCCGGCGCTGGACCGTGTGATGAAGCGCATGCGGGACGACGTGGCCCAAATGCGAGAGCAGGTCGTGGAGATGGAAGCTGCGCTGGAGCTGGCCAGGGAGAGAGGAGGGGCGCGCCCCCCCGACGCCAAGTAGACCCTGCCCTCCGCCGGAGTCCGTAGGCACGACCCCGCGCTGGAAGCCCTACTGCACCAGCCGTAGGTAGCTGATCAGCGTGCCTCCCCCGCCGTCGGGCGGCGGCCCGGAACCGGAGACCCGGCCCATGAAGCGTCCGTAGATCTGGAACGCAGGGGGATCCACACCCCCACCTTCGACGAACACCCTGGCGAAGTTGTTGAACTCCAGCTGGTCACGTCCGTGCAGATCCGCGCCCTGATTCGGGTCCCAGATCGGCAGCACCCGGACCCGTCCGCTCTTGGCGACCGCCGCATCGTGGTCGCCCCAGCGCGAACCCTCGATGCAGTTGCAGTCTTCGTCCCAGTATGCGTCCCGATCCGACGCCAACAGGTCCTCCATGGCGTCCTTCAGCGCTGCCTTGTTCCCCGGCTCGGTGGTGTACGCGACGCCCAGACGGATCAGGCACTCGTTGCAGCCCGCGATGTTCTCCGCGATCCACGGCATGCCCCTGGGCGTGCTCTCGGGGTCACACCCGTTGTCCGGGCTCGGAGGCGCCCAGAGGAAGAAGTTCCCGGGCACGACCATCTCGTCGAGACCGCCGGCGGAACCGCCCTTGCCCTTCCCGGACTGGCCCCTGGGGCCGGCCTTGATCCAGAACCGGCGTCCGTAGTCACCGCCGGCCCCACGCAGGTCGCTGCCGAACCCGGTCCCATGGGTATCCTGGTACGGACCGTACTCCGAGGGTGGGTCGGGAGAGTACGGGTGGTAGTTGTCGCCCGGATCGAAGTCCCAGTTCTCGCCTCCGTTGGGAATCCGGTCCCCACTGTCGTCGTCGTCCATGTCGTCCCAGGGGTCGGCCACCGCGAAGGGCAGGACGCACTCCCCGGTTGCCGAGGCGGACAGGGACGCTTCGGCCGTCGCCATGGCCCGCACGTTCAGGTGCCGGAGTCCGAGCAACCGGGCGAACCAGGTCGGCAGGTCGGGGCGGGCAATCCAGACCCGCACCCGCCGCTCGTCGGGGAGGACCTCCAAGGTGACTTCAGCGGAGTCCGTGGGCACGTTGCGGATCTGGTTGACGCACGCGTAAGCGTAGGCCCGGTCTTGGGCTTCGGAAACGGCGTCTTCGGGATCCGCGTAGTCCAGAAACGCGCTGGCCCCGGCCAGGGCGGCCGCATCCGCGACCCTCTGGGCTTCACTGCGGGCGGTGTACGCCATGCCCAGATCGATCGAGAGGGCCATCCCCAGCAAGACGGCCACCATGAGTACCGCGACAAATGCCGAAACGCCGCGGGTCTTCACCTCGCTGAACCGTCGAACCCGGATCATCGTACACCTCCGCGCCAGGGTTCTCGCGCCGCGGTGGACGCGTAGCCAACCGAGCGCATCGCCGTCCGCTACCGTATCCTAACGGCGGGCCCCGGGACTGTCTGTCGGGAAAAGGATGGGATGTTGGAAAGGACGGGCCTTCGGGGGTTTCTTGCCCGTATCCCGGGCGCACGTCCATCTTGACCGCCCCGAGAGGCCGAACTCCCACCCACCTCAACTCCGTGCACACCGTGACCCAGAAGAAGGTCGTTCTCGCGTACAGTGGCGGATTGGATACCGCCTGCATTCTCAAGGACCTGCAGGAGCGAGGCTGGGACGTGATCGCCTACGTCGCGGACGTGGGTCAGCAAGAGGACTTCGAAGACGTCGCTGAGCGCGCCCTGGCCACCGGGGCGTCCAAGGTCTTCGTGGAGGACCTCAAGCACGACTTCGTCACGGAGTTCATCTTCCCTGCCATCGCAGGCAACGCGGTGTACGAGAACCGGTATCTCCTGGGCACGTCTCTCGCTCGCCCCGTCATCGCCCGCCGCCAGGTGGAAATCGCCCTCAACGAGGGCGCGGAGGCGGTGGCCCACGGAGCCACCGGCAAAGGCAACGACCAGGTTCGGTTCGAGCTGGCGTACGCGGCCCTGGCCCCCAGCCTCGAGGTCATCGCTCCGTGGAAGGAGGCCGAGTTCCTCAGTCGCTTCCAGGGGCGCCCCGACCTCCTCGAATACGCGCGAACGCACGGAATCCCCGTCGAGGCCACGGCGGAGAAGCCCTACTCGAGCGACGAGAACCTGATGCACCGGTCGTACGAAGCCGGCCTGCTCGAAGACCCCGAGACCGTCCCCCCGGAGGACATGTTCAAGCTCACCCAGGCCATCGAGGACGCCCCCGACGAACCGACCGACCTGACGCTCCATTACCACGACGCGATTCCGGTGCGGGTGGTCTGCGAGGCCGAGGGCGTCGACATCACGGAGCCCGTGGCCCTGTTCAGCTACCTGAACGAGAAGGGCGGAGAGCACGGGATCGGTCGGATCGACATGGTCGAGAACCGCTTCGTCGGCATCAAATCAAGGGGGGTGTACGAGACGCCTGGAGGCACGATCCTCCACCATGCGATCCGTGACCTCGAGGGCATCGCCATGGACCGAGAGGTGCTCCGACTCCGGGACATGCTGTCGCCCCGCTTCGCCGAGATCATCTACAACGGGCTCTGGTTCAGCCCCGAGATGGACTTCATCCAATCAGCGTACGAGCAGTCGGAAAAGCTTATCACTGGTACGGTTACCATTCGCCTATTCAAAGGCAACGTGATATGTCGGGGCCGGACGTCCACCAGCTCGCTGTACGACCAGGAGCTGTCCTCGATGGACGTCGCCGGCGGGTACGATCAAGAGGATGCCCGAGGCTTTATCCGGATCAACGCCCTCCGGCTGCGCGCCCACAAGCTCATCCTCCGGAAGACCGGAGAGGACGACGGGTGACGTCGCGCCCCGGCCCGCCTCATCGAGGGGCTCTGGAAGGCACCGACGGGTGATCCACGCGATCGCCGTCCGGACGCCGGGTAAGGGACTCCTCGAGATCACCAGCCGCGTGAGCGCGGTCGTGCGCGAGACCGGTACCGACGAGGGCCTTTGCACGATCCTGATCCAGCACACATCGGCCAGTCTGACGATCCAGGAGAACGCGGACCCGAGCGCCCGCAGGGACCTGGAGGATTGGCTCGAACGCCACGTACCCGAGGGCGACCCCCACTACACCCATACGCTGGAGGGTCCAGACGACATGCCGGCTCACATCCGGGCTGCGCTCACCTCCACGACGCTCTCGATTCCAATCGTGGAAGGGCACCTGGCGCTGGGAACCTGGCAGGGCATCTATCTGTGGGAGCACCGGCGCCGGGGCTCTGTGCGCCGCTGCGTCGTGCATATCGGTGCGTAGAGTCGTGACCGGGGAACACGGCTTCACGGCAGGGCTGGGCACGATCCCTGAGAACGGCTGCGGCTCGGCTCCGTCCCCGCGTGTCCGAGCCCCGCGGCTGGGGTCGCTGCCGGGCGTCCTCCCGGCGTTGTGTGCGTACGTTGTTCCCGCCCTGCTCGGTAGCGCTGTCCCGGTCGTCGCCCAGACGAGCGACCCTGACCTGTTCGAGGCCTTCGGGGACTTCCGGCTGCGCATCGAGCAGGATTGGGACTCCCGCAAGGGAGACGGAACCCAGAGGGGCGACCGGCTGAGGCTGCGGTTCCGCCTGAGGGCCGGCTTCGACCTCAACTTCAGCGAGCGATGGTCGGCCCGGGTTCAGCTGCGCAGCGGCCCCCATGCGTCCCAGCAGTCGCCTCACATCACCATCTACGACTTCGACGGAGGCGACAGCGGGCCGTACGAATTCAACTTCGACTACTGGTTCCTGTCGTACGAGACCGGGAGCTTCGAGGCCTGGGCGGGACGCAACGAGCTCTCCTTCGCCCACCAGGACGACCTGTTCCTCATCGACAACGTCACGTTCGCAGGTGCCGGAGGATCCTACACCCACGCGCTGGGGCCCGGTGCCCTCGCCTTGCGAGCCAACTACGTGGCGCTCCCAGTGGGAATGCGGGACTTCAGCGGCACCAGCTTCATTGGGCAGGTGGTCTACGATCAAGAGGTGGAGCCCATGGGCTTTTCGATCGGGGCCGGCGTGTTCGCGAGTCGGGCGGACCCGGACGACCCGGTTGGCGGGTCCCTGCTGACCGAGAACAACACCCGGGACTACGACCTGCTGAACCTGCAGGTCCAGAACCGATGGACGGTCTTCGGGAGCCCGCTGAGGTTCGGGCTCGACTACAGCCGCAACCTCAGGGACTATCGCGACACGCCCGAGGGGAGCTTCAGCCACTTCCACCAGAAGCACGTGAACGGCTGGGTCGCGGAGGTGCTCTGGGGCGGGAACGACCCCGGGGACGTGCAGTTGGGCTACTACTACTCCCACGTGGAGGCGCTGGCGGCCAACAGCTCCTACATCCAGGACGACTGGGCCCGCTGGGGCACCGCGACCCAGGCCCGCCTGACGAACATGAAGGGCAGCGAGTTCCGATTCCTCTGGACGATCACCCACGGCCAGAACGTCTTCGCCCGCCTTTTCTTCGTCGACGCCATCGACCTGCTGGAGCCGGGAGACACCGCCCTTGAAGACGGCAAGCGATTCCGGCTGGAGTACAACATCGCGTTCTGAGTGACCCCCCGCCTCGGACACGCGTCCCGCCCCCTCGGCGGTGACCCCGACTCCCCGCTCAGCGCCCCGGGCCCACGAACGGCGACAGGATGTAGAGGACGTACGCAACCGTCAGGACGACTCCCGTCCTTCTACCGATGGGCCGGTCCCGCCAGACGAAGACGGTCATCAGCAATGCGGCGCCGAGCATCACGGGTAGATCCACGACGCGCAGCATCGGGGGCACGGGGATCGGCGTGGGGCTCAGCGTGGCCGTCAGGCCCATGATGGCGACGATGTTCAGAACGTTGCTGCCGATCACCGTACCGAGGGCCACGTCGTTTCTGCGGCGGAGCGCTGCCACCACGGCAGTCGCGAGCTCCGGCAGGGACGTGCTGAACGCGAGGATGGTCAGTCCGACCACCGTCTCGGTCACGCCCAGCTGTTCGGCGATTTCCGCTGCTGCCTGGACCACGAGCCTCGCTCCCAACGGCAGGCCCGCCAGCCCAACCACGAGGAAAAGCGCGATGAGCCAGCCCCGGCTGGGCAGTCCCAACGTCCACTCGACCGTCTGGCCGCGCTCGGAGGTCCGATAGGACACCGCCACGTCCCTCGCCATGACGCCACTGACGATGACCAGCCCGACCAGTAGCAGAAGGCCCGAACCTCGCCCGAGACCCGGCTGCAGACAGAGCGCCGCAAAGAGCACGCTGAAGGCCATCATGATCGCGCTGTCCCGCTTGACCGGCCCCTCGCCCTTCGACATGGGATAGAGGATCGCCGCGACTCCCACCACCATCAGCACATTGGCGATGTTGCTTCCCACCACGTTGCCGATCGCCAGGCCGGGCAGCCCGGTGAGCGCCGCGCGAAGAGACACGACCAACTCGGGCATGGACGTTCCGAACGCCACGACGGTGAACGCCACCACCATCGGAGCGACCCGGATCTTGCGCCCGAGCGACACGGCCCCGCGGACGAGGAGGTCGGCCCCCATGAGCAGGTAGATGAATCCACCCGCGAGTTGGACGTAGACCAGGAACCTCACGAGGCCGGCGGCCCATCCGGTATCAACCGAGCGATGGCGTACAGTCGACCCGATCCCGGGTCCGGATAGGAGGTCCACCGGAGTCGCTTGTACGTACCGTCGGCGCAGCGGTAGCGATTCACGAACCGGATCGTGGGCGTGCCTTCGGACAGCTTCTCCACCTCGTGGAGCGTGGCCGCGACATCGTCCGGATGCACGAAGTCCACGAACGGCTTGCTCACGAGCTCTTCGCTGGTCCAGCCGAGGATCCGCTCGAAGGCCGGGTTGGTCCGCTTGAAGTACCCGTCGATCCCCGCGATGCAGAGCATGTCGAGGGAGACCTCAAAGAAGCGGTGAAACTCCCGGAGAAGCTCCATCCGCTCTTCCAGCTCGTCCGCCATTTCGTTGAAGGTCCGGGACAGGAGCCCGATCTCGTCCTCGCTCTTCACAGGGGCGCGGGCGTCCAGCTCCCCATCGCGGATCCGGCTCGCCGCCTCGGCCAGCTCGTGGATCGGGCGGGCGAACCGAAGGCCCAGCACCGCACCGATCAGGATCGCGAAAGCGGCCAGCGAGAGTCCCATGCGGACGACCCGGTCGCGAAACTCGGTGACGCCCGCCTGCTTCTCGTCGGCATCGAATTTCACGACCAATCCCCAGCCGACCTCGGGCAGGTGCCGGGTCGAGGCCCAGACCCTCTGTCCCCGGTAATCCGTGGTTCCGTCCGAGAGGAAGCCCTCCTGGCCCGCCAGCGCCAGGTTCGCCGGGTCGTCCGGGCGCTCCGCCAAGGCCGATCCCGGATCCACGGGGTGCCTCACCGAGTGGAGAAGCAGGGGCTCCCCGCCCCCGTCCCTGGCCACGATGAGCACTTCGCCCGTGCCTCCCAGGCCCGAGTAGTCCCCGGTGAGCGTGGTCAGATCCTGGGGGTCCAGGACCGCGACGACCGCACCGAGCCTCTCCCCTTCGAGGAAGAGATCGGAGAGGAAGGCCATCTGAACCTGCTCGGCCGGGCCCTGGATCACGCCCAGGAAGCGGGCCCTGCCGGCCGAATCGGCCCGCGCCGCCAGAGTCCTGGAGTCCAAGCTCGGCTCGGGATCCTCCGCCAGCGCCGCGACCAGCCGTCCATCCCGGTCGTAGACGGCCAAGGATTCGACGGTCGCCACGGATGCGGCCGCATCGGCCAGAATCCGCTCGATACGGGCGGCGATATCCGGCGTAGCTGCCCGATTATGCTCACGCAGGCTCAGACGGAGTTGCGTACGGCTCGAGATCAGCTGCACTCGCTCCCGCCACCCCGAGATCACGTTCCCCAGGGCGTCCTTCCGGGATTCCGCCAGGCCCTCGATCTGCTCCTGGGTGCTGACCTCCAGGAGCCGAGAGGCATCGGCGTACATGATGCTGCCGAGGGCGAGCATGCTGCCCAGAGCGACCGCCACGAGGGCGAAGACGAGCTTGGTTCGGATGTCCACGGGCGGCCACCGGGATTTCTGGGTCTCGCACAGGAGAGTCGGTGCGAACTGCCCTACCCACACATGATAACGGACGAGGGGGCGGCCTACACCGATTTCGTCCTGCATGGACAGCCGGGCGTCGTCTGCCGTAGGTTCGCCCCCCGTCTTCTTGAGGCCCTGCCCTGGACGGGGTTACTCGGTTCAGAGCCTTCGTGGAGTCGCTGGTGGTACGCACACACGCGGACGTCGTGATCGTCGGAGCAGGCATCGTGGGCGCATCCTGCGCCTGGCACCTGGCCGAGCGAGGTCTGCGGGTCGTGGTGCTCGAGAAGGAAGCCTCCCCCGCCATGGGATCCACCGGCAAGAGCGCGGCGTGCGTCCGGGTCCAGTTCACGACCCCTCCCAACATCGGCCTGTCGATGTACTCGCTCCCCGTCTACCGCGGGTTCGCCGAGCGGTACGGTCACGACATCGGCTACCGGGACATCGGGTATCTTCTGTTGGCACCGGAAGAGCGGTGGGAGCAGCACCTCGCGTCCGTGGAACTGCAGCGGAGCCTCGGAGCCCCCGTCGAGGTCATGGATCTGGACCAGGCCCAGCGCTTCCTCCCGTTCTCGGTCGACGGTCTGGCCGGAGCGACGTTCGGCCCATGGGATGGGGTCATCGATCCCCACCTGGCCACCCATGCGTGGATTGGAATGGCGAGGGGCCTCGGCGCCGAGTTCCGGATGAGGTCACCCGTCGAAGACATCGACCGGTCGGGTGGCGGATGGGTGGTTCGAAGCGGCGACCGAGCCGTGCAGGCCCGGCATCTGGTGAACGCGTCTGGCGCCTGGTCCGGAGAGCTCGCGGCGATGGCGGGCCTCGAACTGCCGGTGGGGCCCAAGCACATCAACATCTTCCTTTCCGGGCCCATCTCCGACCGCCGTACGTATCCCATGACCATCGACCTGGGAACCGGCGTCTACGTCCGGAGCGAAGGCGACCGCGTGCTGTTCGGCCGTGACAACCTCGACCAGCCGTTCGGCTTCGCCGAGGGCCTGGATTGGGACTGGCTGGAGCAGGTGCTGAGGACCGGCGTCGACCGGTTTCCCTGGTGGGAAGAGTTGGGTGTCGACCGGCGTGGCAGCTGGTGGGGATACTACGGCGTCTCGCCGGACAACAGTCCCTTCATCGGGGCCCACCCCGGCGTCGAGGAGTGGATCGACGCATGCGGCTTCTCCGGTCACGGCATCATGCACGCACCCGCCGCCGGCAAGGCCGTGTCCGAGATCGTCTGCGACGGGGTCGCACACACCGTCGATGTCGGCGCTTTCGGTCACGAGCGATTCGAGATGGGCGGGCTGGTCGAGGCGAACATCTTCTAACGGAAGGAGGCACACCACGATGCAGGGATTCGGCCCCGAGAACACGAGCAGAGGACCCCGGCGGCCTCGATGCGCCAGGATCACCCGCTTGCTACGCCACCCGCTCGGCATCGCCGTCGCTCTGTCACTCGCCGGATGCGCGTCGGGAAACAGCTACCCACCCAAGGACGGTCCGGACGACGTGGCCGTCTACGTCCGTGCGGTGGACGCTCCGCAGGAATACACCGTCATCGAGACGGTTCGGGCAAACAAGGACAACTCGTCGTGCACCGGCCCCGTCGACTTCCCCCTCGAACCGGGCAGCGACGCCGAGGAGGTGCTGACGGAGCTCAGGACCCGGGCTGCCGAGCTCGGGGCGGACGCTATCGTCAACGTGAGCCTGGGGTGCGGAAGGGGCGGGGCGGCCATGGGCAGGGCTCCGGACTTGAACGGGACGGCCACGGCGGTGGTGTACGTCGACACGTAGGCTTCGCAGAGGGCGCCGCTCGGCACGCAGCTGACTCCGAACCAGAGGAACCTGGGCCATGGCTTCGACTCGCAGGCGTTTTCTCGGACAGATCACCGGCGCGACGCTGGCCTCTGCGGCGCTTCCCGGCGCCCTCTCCGGCGAGGCGCCGGAGACCTCCGCGGAAGAGGCCCTGCGCGGACTCAGTCGCCGGCTCGGCGCCCGGTCGCCCCGGGACGAGGCCTTCTGGGAAGTGGTGAGAAGCCAGTATCCCGTTCGCGACGACCTCGTCCTGATGAACGCGGCCAATCTCTGCCCATCGCCCTTCCCCGTGCAGCAACGGGTGTTCGCCTTGACCCGGGACGTGGACCGGGACGCGTCGTTCCAGAACCGGGCCAAGCTTGGGCGAATGGCCCAGAAATCCCGTGAGGCCACGGCCCGGTTGATGGGGTGCGACGCCGACGAGGTGGCCATCGTTCGGAACACCAGCGCGGCCAACGCTACCGTCGTGAACGGGCTGGACCTGGGGCCTGGGGACGAGGTCGTTCTCTGGGATCAAAACCATCCGACCAACGACACGAGCTGGGACGTGCGCGCCGCACGGACGGGTTTCGTCGTGCACCGGGTCGCCACGCCCGATCGGCCCTCCAGCCGGGACGAGCTTCTGGCCCCGTTCGCGGACGCGATGTCACCTCGCACCCGGGTTCTTTCGTTCAGCCACGTCTCCAACGTGTCCGGCGTCGCGTTGCCCGCCACGGAGCTGTGTGCCCTGGCCCACGAGTACGACGCGTTCGCCATGATCGACGGCGCCCAGACGTTCGGAGCCCTCGACCTGGACCTTCACGCGATCGGTTGCGACGCCTATTCCGGCAGTGCCCACAAGTGGCTCACCGGACCCAAGGAAGCGGGACTGCTCTACGTACGGCGGGCATGGCACGAGCGCCTGTGGCCAACCCATGTGGGTGTGGGGTGGTCGTCGGCCCTGGAGAACGGGGCTCGGAAGTTCGAGGTGCTCGGACAGCGGGACGACGGAGCCGTGGCCGCGGTCGCGACGACGGTGGAATTCCACGAGACGATCGGGCCCGACGTGATCGACGACAGGGTTCGGGGGCTGGCCACGGCGCTCAAACAGCGACTGGTCGAGAGAATCCCGGGTACCGTCCTGCACACGCCCGTCGACCCTTGGCTCAGTGGAGGCGTGGTCATCTTCACTGTTCCCGGCGGCGGCGATCAGCGGGCCATCTATCTGCGACTCTACGAAGACCACGGAGTCGCCGGCGCGTATCAGGGCCGCTTCGACGGGGTCCGGCTCTGCCCTCACATCTACAACACGCTCGACCAGGTGGAGTGGGCGGTGGAGGCGGTGGCGGCGTTGGCGTGAGGGAACGCTAGCCCGCCCTCCCCAGCCCCCAGTCCCGGCCGTTGCGCACGATGGACCGCTGGGCACGGTAGTGAGCCGCATTCCGCTCGATCGAGCGCGCTTGCTCCTCGTCTGTGAGTCCCTCGAACTTGGGGTGCCACTGGTGCAGGTAGAAGCTCGATGACGGGAGCGCCCGACGCTGGAGCCCCAGGGCACGGAACCGCCGCATGAGATCGGCGTCCTCCCGACCCCACCCTTCGTAGTATTCATCGTACCCGCAGATGAGCCGGAAATACGCCGTGTACGTGATCGCGATGCTCGAGTGTAGGTCCCGGTTCAGCCTGGGCGTACACTGCTCCCGCCACGACTGGACGTCCAGCGGTGCTTCGTCTCGAGCGACGGCCCTCCACGCATCGACCGACGCCTCGGGCAGGTCGAGCATCGGCGCGCAGACGACGGAAAGCGGCGCCTCCCTCAGCGTGGCCACCGCATCGGCCACGTAGCGGGGCGACAGGACGATGTCGGCGTCCGACACCATCGCGAACGTGGTTTCGACGAGTCGAAGCCCGACGTTGAGGCAGCGACCCCGACTCCAGATGCCGGGGGCGTCCACGCGCACGTACTCCGCGCCGTATCGCGCGCACAGAGTCTCGACGAAGCGTGCGCCTTCCGGCTCGCTGCCGTAGTCCACGACCATGATCTTCAGGGCCCCGGGCGGCTCAACCTGGTTCCGGATGCTCCGGAGGGCGTTCTCGATCCGGTAGTCGCTCCGGTCGCGGACGCCGAGCAACACCGTGACGTCGTCCGGTCGTGAACGCAGCTCCTGCAGCACCGAGCGGCGGAGCCACGCTCGGGCGAAAGGCCTGATGCCCGACGCATCCAAGAAGCGCCGCCCGGTGCGTGAGCGACCCACACGCCCCCACGTGTGCGAAAGCAGACTCAGGACCAGGGGCGGTCCGGTGTCCGGCCCCGGGGACCGTCGACCGACCGAGTCGGTTTCATCGGCCTGGAGCGGACTAGTCACGAGGCGGAGCCATTGCTGGGATCACGTCACCGTCGACGTCTGGCTGCGGTATGTCCATCAGCCGGCAGAGGGTGGGATAGAAGTCCAGGACAGAGACGGACTGGGCCTCCAGCACCGCCGCCACCCTCGGCCCGGCGCAGACGAACATACCGGTCGGAACGTGCTCGCCGGTTCTGCGCCAGGTGTTCGTTCCTTCGACGGTGCCGATCTTCGGCGAGGTGGCACGGACCTGGGATCCCCGGCCACCAGCGTGGGCCGTCGTCCCCGTCGCTGGGGATCGCGCCCACTCCACCAGAAGGTCCGGCAGGGCGTCGGAGTGGGCGCCGTGGTACAGGGCACCGGTCTCGTACACGTCCGCGACCAGTGGCTGGCCCGTACGTTCGTCGACGATGGCGAGCAGGTCGGAGCGGAGCTCCTGGCAGAACGCTTGGGCCTCCGGCCCCGGCTGGAGCACACCCTCGGGTTCCCGACCCGCCAGGTTGAGCCGAATCCCCGCCACAGGGAATCCGTTCGGAATGGGAAAGCACCGACTTGCCGAGAGATCCGCCCGAATGGGGATCTTTCGGGGAAGTACGGGAGGGCCGAACCGGTTCCGCAGCGGCTGCAGCGAATCACGGACCCCATCGGGCAGGCCGCGCCAGGCCCGCCGGGCGGCCCGCTTCAGCCCTGGCCGCATGCCCGTGGGCCGGGGCCGGGGCTCGGGTGGGCGGACCGTCGCTCCGAGCCGGAACAGGATCTCGGGGAGCACGGATTGAGCCCCACGGAAATGGCTCATGCCGTGAGCGGACATCACAAGGATCATCGCGTCTCCGGCCTGCTCGACGATGCGACCGATGCCTTGGTCGATGGCCCGGTACACCCGCTCCAGGGGATCACCCACCGCGGCCCGTATCTCCGGGTCGTGGGACGGGTGATCGGGGTCGTGAAGGTGCCAGCACTGGTGTCCCACGCAGTGGGCTTCCGTAAACACCTGCATGACCAGGTCCCAGGGTTCACGCTGGAGCACGTCGAGGGTCAGGTCCGTCTTGGTCGCCACTGCGCGCTCGAGCCCGTCGACCCACGTCTCGAAGTCCTCGGCGGTCCTCCGGTTCGCGTCGCAGTTCGAGGGCAACGGGTAGGCGCCGTACCGGGCCAGGATCTCGTCCGCCAACTCGGGCGGCCACGTGCAGAAGCCAAAGAGGACGTCATGCCCGCCCCACTCCACCGATTGGATTCCGTTGACCGGTTCGAGACGAGTCAGGGGCACGTCCAGGACCGCCACCCGACGACCGGCCGCTGAGGCCCGTTGCCAGAAGGGCGTCCCACCCAACCCCCCCGGGTTGTCCAGGGGGCGAACGGGCCCGTACGTGCCTGGCCTCAGCTGTTCGATACGGTAGAACCCATGGCCGGCCGGGTTCAGTCCGGTGTAGAACGAAGGCCACGTACTGCCGATGTAGAGACCCTCGACCCCGCGGACCGTGCCGAAGCTTCCCCGGTCAATCAGCCGCCGCAGCGCGGGCAGCTTGCCCTCGCGTGCCCAGCGCTCGATCAGAGCGGGGCTCGCGGCGTCGATGCCGATGACGAGCAGCTTGGTGGACATGGACCGAGGGGTCGAGGGGCGTTGAGTCGACGGGACGGCGCGCACTATACTCCCTGCGCACCGCCGGTGCACTGCAACGAGCGTGCCCCTGCATCCGCTCTCGTGTCGTCCGCCGGCCGAGAGCCCCTGCCTGCCCCTCCGCTCGTGCACCGGACATCGGCGGTCCTTCATTCTCCAACAAAGGTGCCGCCATCGTGGGTGACGGGAGCCGACGGGATCCGACCTGGGACGTTTGCGTGGTCGGAACCGGGCCGGCGGGCATCGCGACGGCGCTGGCGCTGGGCGCGGCGGGTCGCAGCGTCGCGCTCCTGGAAAGCGGGCACCCCCACTCGGATCCCAGGGCACAGGAGCTCAACCAGGGCGAACACGTGGGAGCGCCCTACCGGGGTCTCGTCCGCACCCGTCATCGCCAGATCGGCGGCACGGTCAACATCTGGAACGTCGAGATGGGGGACGCCCCCGGCGCCAAGTACGTGCCGCTCAGTCCGGGCGACCTCGCCGACTGGCCCATCGACTGGAGCGACCTCGAGCCGTGGTACTGGGACGCCCAGGAGGTCTGCGGGCTGGGACCCTTCAAGTACGATGCCGAATCCTGGGTGACGCCGGGCCGCACGCCCTTCGACCTGGAGGGCACGGGCCTGACGAGCGGCGTCTACCAGTTCGGCCCGGCCCGGAGATTCACGCACGACCTGGTGGACCGGCTCCGGGCCATGGAAACCGTCTCGCTCGTGCCGGCCACGACCGTCGTGCAGCTTCGCCTCGACGACGGAGGGCGGCGTCTCACGGGCGTCCGGGTCGCCGACGCAGAGGGCGAGTACCACGACGTGGACGCCCGAACGGTGGTGCTGGCCTGTGGCGCGGTCGAGAACGCCCGCCTGCTTCTCCTTGCCGGCCTGGGCGAGGGGTCGGGCTGGCTCGGACGGGGCTTCATGGAGCATGCCCGGGACTTCTCCCTCGCACTCGTGCCTGGGTCGCCCCAGCTGTTCGCCGACGCGTCGTTCTACGACCTCCACGAATCCGAAGAGGGTCACTGGATCGGGGGTCGGATCACGCCAACTCAAGAGGCGGTGGAGCAGCACGACCTCCCCAATGCCTCCGTCACCCTCGTTGCCAGAGATCGCCCTATGCGTCGCAGCCTGCCCGCTCGCGTGCTCCGTCGGATCCAGCGGGCGATCGGCACGACCCCCGAGCGGGGGAACTACGGCTGGTCCCGTGTGCGGTCACCGGAGAAGGCGTTCGACGCCTTCAAGATCGTGCTCAACCTCGAGCATCGCCCGCGACCGGAGAATCGGATCGAGCTCGGCGCCGCACGCGACCGCTTCGGAAACCTCCTGCCCCGACTCGTGCTCGAGTGGACCGACCAGGAACAGGCGCGCCTGGAACGCTTCCGCGGGCTGCTCGACGAGTGGTTCCGCGCGGCTAAGCTGGGCCACATCGTCGACCAGCCGGGCCACCGGCCCAACCTGAGCGCCCACCACCATGCCGGCACGACGAGGATGGCCCGCGGGCCGGAAGGCGGCGTGGTGGATCCGGAGGGTCGGGTCTTCGGGGTGGACAACCTGTACATGGCGGGTGCGTCCGTCTTTCCCACCGCCGGCTTCGCAAATCCCACGCTCACGATCGTTGCAATGGGGTTGCGGTTGGGGGAGTATGTGGGCCGGGCGTTGGGGTGAGGGCTGCGCCCTGACCCAGCCCCTCAAGGCGAGTCGCTCTACCCATCCGTTAAGGGATCATAACTCGACGTGCCTCGAACTCCACCCGATGTGTAGGTAGCATACGACGTGCGCCTTCACGCCCCTGCTCGGCCCCTCTCGGTCTCGGTTGGGGCCCGCCCTCACGACCGGATGTTCGATGGTGCCACATGACCAGACGACTTCGAGGACGGACCGTGACGCCACGCATACGGGTGACACCCCCGGCTTCGACGTCGACGATGGGATCGGCGGACAAGTCGTCGTCAGGGGACCGGGATCGGCACCCAGGGTCCTGATCATCGAGGACAACCCGCGCGTGGCCATGTCAATCGTGGAAAGTGTCCGAGCAATGGGCGGCTTCGCGCGGGTGGCCCCGAGCGGCGAGGTAGGGGTCCCGTTGGCGATTCAGGGCAGTTTCGACGTCGTGGTCGTCGACATCGGCCTGCCCGGGGCCGACGGCTTCGAAGTGATCCGCCGGATTCGTGGCGGCGGAGCCGCGGTTCCGCTCATGGTGTTGACTGCCCAGGTCGGCATCGAGGACATCGTGCGAGGCCTGGACGGTGGAGCGGACGGCTACCTCGCCAAGCCCTTCAGGGCGGAACAGTTCAAGGCCAGCGTGCGTGCGCTCATGCGGCGTGCTCCCAGAGACGCCGAGGCCGTGATCCGGTGTGGGGACATCGAGATGGACGTGTTCCACAAGAAGGTCCGTCGGTCGACGCGGTCACTCCGCCTGACCCCCATCGAATTCAGGCTCTTGCGGGCGCTCCTGTTGCGGCAAGGTGAGATCGTGCCTCGCAGCGTACTCATGGCCGACGTCTGGAGCGGCACGAGTAGCGTCGATTCGAGCCTGCTCGACGTGCACCTGTCCAGACTCCGCGGCAAGCTGGAGCAAGAATGGGAACCGAAGGTCATCGAAACCGTCCGCGGCCGCGGCTACCGCGTCCAGGACTCAAAGGGCCGAAGCGCTACACGATCCCCGGGCCCAGGGAGTCCGAGACCATGAAATCCGACCAACGGGCCTCTTTCTCTCCGGCCGTCGAGCAACGACGCCTGCAACCCCTCCGCCGGCTCACTACGAAGATCGCCGGGGGCATCGTCGTTTCCACGGCGATTGGGCTCGTGTCCCTCTTCGTGTTCGTCTATCCGTCGGCCCGGAAGCACCTGACCGAGGTCGAGATTGAGCGGGTCCACGGAGACGCCCACCACCTTGCTACGGAGATGAACCGCGAGCTCGAGGCGGGACTCCATGAGCTGGAGGCGGCCGCTGCCCTGGACGCGATGACGGCAACGGACGCCCGGGAGCTTGACCCACTGGTGGCCGGCCTGGAATCGGCGAGCCAGTTCTTTCGACACCTGACCGTGTTGAGTCCCGACGGCTTGATCCGCGCCCGACCGAGCATCGCGAACCACGTCGGTCAGAGACGGGATGACCGACCGTACGTCGACTTCGTAAGAGATCACGCGCGCACGTTCGTGGGCGAACCCCGTATCTCGAGTCATGGCAATCTGAGCCTCAACGTCGGCACACCGATCTTCGACGGCGACGGGGTGCTTGTGGGCATCCTGATGGGGTCTCTGGGCCTGGCCGATCGGAACCCCGGGGCCTACAGACCGGTCCTCGAACCGAATCTCCCCGACGGTTGGACGGCGTCGCTGTACACGGCGCAAGGACAGCTGTTGGCGTCCTCGGGTCGGGCGATCGACCGCGCCGAAGGTCTCGGAGGGCTCGACGTGACCGGCACCGCCTTGTGGGACGCAGTCCTCGGTGTGGCCAGGAACGGCGCTTTGGAGTTCGACGCCCCCAACGAGTCCCGATGGGTCGGAGTCGCGCCGCTTCAGCTTGCGGACTGGGTGCTCGTGGTGGATGTGGCGGACGGCGCCCTGATGGCGCCAGTGATCGACCTGACGCGCCGGCTGCTCTACTGGGCCTCCGCCGCGTCACTGATGGTGCTTCTCTCGGGTGCGTGGCTCGCGACGTCCCTGTCACGACGTACCACACGCCTGACCCAGGCGTTGAACCGGTACGCCGCCACCGGGGCCGTCGAGACGGTATCGCTCCCGGGGCACGACGAACTGACCGAGGCGGCAGAGGCGTTCAATCAGATGGTCACGGAGCGAGAGCGGGTGGAGGCCGAGCTCGTTGCCCGGGAGGCGGAGCTTCAGCAAGCGATCAAGATGGAGGCCCTCGGGCGCCTGGCCGGTGGGGTTGCCCACGACTTCAACAACCTTCTTACCGTCATGGCCGTGAGCTCGGACGAAGTGCTCCACGACATCGACCCCGACCACCCCCATGCCGACGCGATGCGTCAGATCCGAGATGCGACGGACCGGGCCGCGTCCGTGAGTCGGCGCCTGCTGGGGTTCAGTCGTCAGAGCTCGCCCGAAAGGACGCGCCTCGATCTCAACGAGGTCGTGCGTGGCATGGGTCAGCTCTTCCGCCCGCTGATCGGCGGAGACGTCACGTTGGACGTCTGCCTCCCCATGAACCCGACTTGGATCGATGCGGATCAGAGCCACCTGGAACAGGTGCTGATGAACCTCGTGGTCAACGCCCGGGACGCCATGCCCAATGGAGGCTCGCTTACCGTTCGAGTGCTGGCCCGGCGGCTGACTCTGCAACAAGCGGCCAAGCTGGACGTGGAACCGGGCCCGCACGCCGTACTGGAGGTGCTCGACACCGGAACGGGCATGAGCGAGTCGGTTCGCAGACGCGTGTTCGATCCTTTCTACACGACCAAAGCACCCGGTCACGGCACCGGACTCGGCCTGTCCATGGTACACGGACTCGTGACTCAGCACGGCGGCCGGATCTGGGTCGAAAGCGAAGAAGGCTGTGGCGCTTGTTTCTTCGTGTGTTTCCGGCGCATGCCCGAACCCGATGCGGAAGACTCGACGTTTCGGACGAGCACCGGTCTCCGTCCGGTGAATCAGACCGGCAACGTCCTCGTCGTTGAAGACCAGGACATCGTACGGACCGTAGCCATCAAGACCCTGCGGAAGGCCGGATACGAGGTGAGTTGGGCTCGGAACGCCGAGGATGCGGTCACCCTCTTCGAGCAAGCGGGCGGGCAGATCGATGTGGTCGTGACGGACATCGTGATGCCCGGCACCAACGGAGTGGAATTGGCCGACGCGCTACAAATCAGGGATCCGGGTCTCGCCGTCGTTCTCGTCTCGGGGCACCCGGGGAATCACCTCGCCCGGTTCGGCTCCAAGGGCACCGCGTACCCCTTCCTTGCCAAACCCTATGGTTCGCAGGAACTGCTCAATCGGGTCTCGGAAGCGTTGCAGGCGAGAATCGCCGGGTAGAGGTGGAAGTCTGGCGTGACAGTCGACGGGCATCGATTCGCGCCCGACCTACCTGTCCCCCTCCGGCGTCCCGAGGAGTCGGGAAGCGGCCCGCGCCAGCTCCTCCCCTGTGAACGGTTTGGCCAGAAAACCCGCCCTTTGCTGAGGAAGCCGGGAAAGGTCGACCGCCTCGTCGCGATACCCTGAGACGTAGAGAAAAGGAAGGTCCTGCCGAAGGTCCCGCAGTCGCATTGCGAGCTCGGCGCCAGTCATCCCCGGCATCATCAGATCCGTGACGACCAGGGAGAATTCGTCCAGGTCTTCCTGGGCGAGCCTGAGCGCATGTTCTCCGTCCCGTGCCTCGACCACGTCGAAGCCAGATCGCTCTAGCATCCGGGCCACGAGCCGTCGTACGGGGGCGTCGTCTTCGGCGAGAAGAACCGTTCCCGAGAGCGAAAGCGGCTGCTGCGAGGGTTCGTCTGGTTCCAGCCAGGTCTCCTCGGGCTCTGCAGCAGGCAACTCGATGTGAAACGTCGTGCCGTGGCCCACCTCGCTGTGCACGTCGATGCGTCCACCAGCCTGCTGGACAATACCGTACACCGTCGACAGGCCGAGTCCGGTGCCCTTGCCCCGGGGCTTGGTGGTGAAGAACGGGTCGAAGATCTGGTCCAGCCGCTCAGGTGGGATCCCGGATCCCGTGTCCGTCACTGAGAGGCGGACGTGTGAAACCGATCCCGTGGCGCCGACCCCGAGCTCCGTCACGTCGGAGGCGCCCACGGCGGCGGTGGAAAGGGTGAGCCGGCCCCCGTCGGACATCGCGTCCCTGGCATTCACGACCAGGTTCATGATGACCTGCTCGAGCTGGTGGGGGTCGATGTGAACGAACAGCTCTGTGGCGCTCAGATCCAGATCCAGGTGCACACGCTCACCCATCAGGCGCACGAAGAAGTCGTGCGTTTCCCAGATCAAGGCGTTGAGCGCCAACGTTCGCGGCTCTTCGACCTGCCTTCTCGCAAAGGCCAGGAGCTGCCGCGTCAGCGCGCTGGCCCGATTCTGGGACTTGATGATCTCTGCCGCGTGCACGTGGCTTGCGGAGCCTCGTCGCTCCTTGTTCTGGATGAAGTCGGCGTACCCCCGGATGACCGTCAGGATGTTGTTGAAGTCGTGCGCGATGCCTCCGGCGAGGAGGCCGACCGCTTCCAGCTTCTGCGATTGCCGAAGCTGATCCTGCAGATTCGTCTCGTGGTCGCGCGCGGCCTTCGACTCCATCGCTCGCGTGACCGCGGGCCCGAGCCGGGCCAGGCGATCCTTCAGCAGGTAGTCGGTGGCCCCGGCCCGCATGCATTCGACCGCCTTTTCTTCACCCAAAGACCCGGTAACCACGATGAACGGGATATCCAGATCCCGCCGCTGGAGCTCCTTCAATGCTTCCAGCGCGTTGTACTGGGGAAGTGAATAATCTGCCAGGACCAGGTCGACGGGACGGTTCCCCAACACCTCGACGAACTCGGCCTCGGTCGCCGCGTACACGCACTCCGTACTGATCTGGGCCCGCTCCAGCCGGTGGACCAACAACTCGGCGTCCTCGGGTCGATCCTCCAGGATCAGCACCCGAAGAGGATTGGCCTGCGGCTCCTTCAACGGGATGGGTCCTCCAGGCGGAATCCCACACCCCGGACCGCTTCGATCATTCGCGGTCGGCCGCCCGCCTCGAGCTTCTTCCGCAGGTGGGACATGTGCACGTCCAGCAGATTGGTGCCCGGATCGAAGTGAAGATCCCAGACCTCCGCAAGCAGCTGAGCCCGCCCGAGCGTAGCGCCGGGCCGGAGCATGAGGGCGCGAAGCAGCTTGAATTCGGTTGGCGTCAGGGGCAAGCGTTTCCCAGCGCGAGACGCTCGGTCCGCTGCCTGATCGAGCTCGACATCGGCGAACCGGAGGGCTCCGCCGGACATGTGGTGGCGGCGCACCAGCGCCCGGAGCCTGGCCGAAAGCTCGACGAAGTCGAAGGGCTTGGTGAGGTACTCATCCGCACCCGTGTCCAGGCCCCTGACGATGTCTTCCTGTGTGTCCCGGCCGGTGAGCATCAAGATCGGCGTAGTGGAACCCGTTGCCCGCAAGCGGGCGACCACCTCGAATCCGTCCAGGGTGGGAAGCTCGACATCCACGACGACAACGTCCCAGGAGTTCTCGAGGGCGAGCGACAGCCCGGCGGCCCCATCCGCCGCGACGGCCACGGAGTTCCCCTCCTGGGTCAGACCCTCTTCGACCATTCCAGCGACTCGGTCGTCGTCTTCGATAACCAGGACTTCCATGCCGTAACGCTCTCTCTCCGCGTTGTGGTCAACAGGTAGGGCAGCCCGGGCGCCTCGGCAAGCGGTCTTGAAGCTTCGTCAAACGGCGGTGAGCACACAATTAAGCTTTCGTCACCTTCCTTCGCCGGTGTGCTCGATGGGTCGAGATTCCGAGTGTCGAATGCTGGGTCCCAGAAAGGAGTCGGCGTGACTCACAACCTGGTCGTTGCCGTCTCGGCCACATTACAGCTGGCGGCCCTCCTGCTCGCGATGCGGTTCGTGCGCGTGAGCGGTCTGCGGACGCCGTGGACGGCCCTGGCACTCGCCATGGCCCTCATGGCCGTCCGTCGTCTGATGACGTTGAGCAACGCCCTCCAGGGCTCTCCGCCCTCGCCGGGGGCGCTCGCGCCGGAGCTCGTCGCCCTGACGATCTCCCTCCTGCTGCTGGTCGGTGTGCTCAAGTTGGGCCCACTGGGACAGAAGATACAGCAGGCTGTGGCGATGGGGGACGGCATCGGGCGGGCGCTCGAAAACTCCCTGAACGAGATCTACGTCTTCGACGCGGACGGCCTCCGGTTCTTCACCGCCAACCGGGGCGCACGGGAGAACCTCGGCTACACTCTGGACGAGCTGGTTCTGCTCACCCCTCTCGATCTCAGGCCCCAGATCGATGAGCGCCAGTTTCGTGACTTCCTCGGACCCCTCGAGCGGCATGAGGTGGAGCGCGTTGGTTTCAACACCCTGCACCAACGGAAGGACGGCACTCGCTACCCCGTCGAGGTGGACGTGCAGCGGGCCGACTACGGGGGAAGGCCTGCGTATCTGGCCGTGATCGTCGACGTAACGGAAAGGATTCTGGCCGAGCAGCAACTCCGCGAGAGCGAGGCGCACTTCCGATCCGTGATCGAGAACGCCCAGGATCTGATCACCGTCGTCGATCGTCAGGGGACCATCGTCTATCAATCGCCGGCCGTCACCAGGATACTGGGCTACACGGTGGAGGAGCGAATGGGCCGAAGCGGTTTTGAACTCATCCATCCGGAGGATCGCGGGGTAGCCCTGGAGGGCCTCCAACGCCTCTTCGCCGACCCCGAGTCGGGCGCCGACTCTGTCATCTACCGCCTTCGTCACCGGGACGGTGGTTGGCGAACGGTCGAGGCCTTCGGCAGCCTGAGGGCGCTACCGGGAAGCGAGCCCGAAGCGGTGATCAACCAGCGGGACGTTACCGAGCGGGAGCGAGCTCGGGCCGAAAGCACGCGGATGGAAGCGCGCTTGAGACGAACGCAGCGCCTCGAGACGGTAGGCACTCTGGCGGGCGGGATCGCCCACGACTTCAATAACCTGCTGACGCCGATCCTGGGCTACGCCCAACTGCTGGCGGTGCGACTCCCGAAGAGCGACCCGTCGTTACACGAGGTTCATGAGATTGCCAAGGCGGCCGGTCACGCCCAGTCCCTCGTCAAGCAGATTCTCGCGTTCTCCCGTCGAACCGAGCCGGAGCGCACGATCGTAGAACTCCGGGAGGTCGTCGAAGAGGTGATCAAACTCGCTCGGTCCACTCTTCCGGCCAACATCGAGATCGTGGGAGAGCTGGAACCGGGTCCAAGTCGGGTGTTCGCAGACCACAGCCAGATCCTCCAGGTCCTGCTCAACCTGTGCACCAACGCCCAGCACGCCATGGAGGCGACCGGCGGCCGGCTGACGCTCCACATGAGCACGGTCTTACACGCCGGGGTACAGGGCTCCGGGCCACCAGACGTCCCGCGCGGATCCTACGTCTGTGTCTCGGTTACGGACACTGGGTCGGGCATCGCTCCAGAGGTCCGGGAACGCGTATTCGAACCCTTTTTCACGACCAAGGACGTCGGGCGTGGTACGGGATTGGGCCTGTCGGTGGCTCACGGCATCGTGACCGAGCATGACGGAGCGCTCACGGTGAAGAGCCGGCCCGGGCAGGGCACCACCTTCTTCGTCTGGATCCCGACGGCGAGCGAGGAAGTCGAAGGTGCACCGCTCCCGCCCGATTCCACCCCCGGCGGAACAGAACGGATCCTCCTCGTCGATGACGAGGAGCCTGTGGGCCAATTGTTGGAAAAGTGGCTCGCGAGCCTCGGCTACCGAGTCGATCGATTTCTGAGCGTGCATGACGCCCTGGACACGTTCCGTGCAGATCCGAAGCGGTTCGCTCTGGTCATGACCGATCAGACCATGCCCGGCCTTACGGGGATCCAGCTGACCGCCGAGATCCGCAGATTGGCTCCGAGGATTCCCGTCGCGCTGATGACGGGGCACTCGGACGCGCTGACGCCCGAGAGCCTGGAACGAGTCGCCGTCGCAACCGTCCTGTCGAAGCCGTTCGATCTGCATCAGATGGCGCGCGACGTTCGATGCATCCTCGATCGGCAAGCCGTGCTCGCCGACTCTTGAGTCGCTCAATCCAGACGATGCGTCGAGTGTAGTTCCGGGACGCCGCCACGCACGTACACGAGGGACACGCTCCGGATCGGATCTCCAGTGTCCTGGAAGGTGATGGTCCCCGTGGCCCCGGCGTAGTCCCGAGTCTCTGAAAGGGCCTGACGAATGCGCGCCCCCTCCGTACTGTTGGCCCGGCTGATCGCGTGCAGGATCAGTCCCATGGCGTCATAGGCCAGGGCCGTCCGAGCCCCGACCGGCGTACCGCTCGACGCCTCGACAGCAGTCATGAAGGCCGACTGCTCCGCCGTAGCCAGATCCGGATGCCAGTGGACCGGGAAGTACGTGCCCTGGACGCTGGCGAGGGTAGGATCCACTCCGCTCCAGGCATCACCACCGATCACGACGGCAGCGCTGTCGACGGCACGGATGGCGGCCAATTGCGGGACCACGTCCTCCGCGTAGTTGGGGAGGAACCATGCGTCGGGTGCTGACTCAGCGAGCCGTTGGATGGCGTCGTCGAAACGTGACGGGCCTTCGTACGCCTCCTGGGTTACGACGCCCCCGCTCTCGCTGAACGCACGGACGTAGGCAGCTGCCATGTCACGCGAGTACGCGTCGGTGGCGTCGAACAACAGCGCCGTGCTGGCCGCGTCGAGAGCGCCGGTCGCGAACCGAGCCAGAACTGTCGCGTGCACGCTATCGGTGGCCACCACGCGAAACGAGAAGGGGTTCCCCGCCGTCGTCGAGGCGCTCGTGGACGCAGGCGAAACGACGGGGAGCCGTGACGAAGCCGCCAGCTCCGCGACGGGCGCCGCAGCCCGACTGATGCTGGGTGCGACCAGCGCGACAACCCTTTCCCGGTTGACCAGCTCCCGGGCGGCAGCTACCGCCGCCGCTGCGCTTCCGTCCGTCTCCCGCACGATCAGCTCGACGGAACGAAGGCGTCCATCGACCTGAACGCCGCCCTCGGCGTTCGCCTGATCCGCGGCCGCTTGGACACCCTGCAGGGTTTGTGCGGTCCGGTCCGCGTCACGGACGACCAACAGGCCAATCCGCACCGGCGTCTCGGCCTGGTCCTGGGCAGGCCCACCGCACGCGGGGAGCACGAGCGCCGCCAGGGTCGCCGCGCAGGAGACGCGCAGAAACTTCGGGTTCATGAACTACCGAGTTGTCGGGCCGAGAGTAGATACCGCGTCAGGGGGGGACGAGCTCGACGCAGCCGCAGCGTGAAGGAAAATTAATACGGTCGTGCTGTGCCGAACACCCGAGCTTGGTGCTACAGTTGCACCCTCGACAATCGACGCGTTGGTTCAACCAGGACCGTGGGGTGAGGTGGCTGAACAGAGACCCGTGCTGCTCGTTGAAGACGATCCGGACGACGTGGAGCTCACGTTGTTGGCGTTCGCCCGCCATGGGCTCCGCAACCGGGTGGTCGTCGCCCGGGACGGCTCGGAAGCACTGGAGCTCTTGTTGCCCCCGGGCGGATCGCCGCAGGGCCGGAAGCGGCCCGTGCCATCGTTGGTGCTCCTGGACCTGAAGCTCCCAAAGGTCGATGGCCTGGAGGTTCTGGCGAAGCTCAGGAGGCACGATCACACCCGGGCCTTGCCCGTCGTGGTCTTCACGTCCTCCGATCAGGAGTCGGACGTGCGGCGAAGCTACGAGCTTGGTGCCAGTAGTTATGTCGTGAAGCCGCGCGAGTTCGCGGGCCTTGTGAGCACGATCCGGAGCTTGGCGGTGTATTGGATGGAGGTGAACCGGCTTCCCGGCTCGAGTCGCGACGACTGACCGAGGTCTCATGAACCCGTTTCGTAGTAGGCTAGCCCTGCGCCTCGGGGGCCATTTCGTGCTCCTGTTCACGGCAGGCGTGACTGCCGTATCCGTACTTGCCTATGGCGAGGCCCGCTCCGCCCTGGATCGATCCATCCGGGACCGCCTGACGCTGAGCGCGGACGTGACGAAGGACCAGCTGAGCCAATGGGCGGCGTCGCAACAGCGAGACGTCTCGATGTTGGCCAGCCTGCCGGAGACCTCCCGTCTCCTGGCCCGGGCGCGTAGCGCCGCCCCACCGGGCGACACGATCGCCGGTGCCGCGCTCTCGGACCTCCTACACGTTGTCCGGGCGGCCAAGCCCGACCTTCAGGAATTGCTGATTCTCGCCCCCGGCAGCGGTCGCATTCTCTTTTCCACTGAACCCAGGCAGGTGGGGGAATACCGGCTGCGAGACCGCTTCTTCGTCGAGGGGCGTACCGCGCCCTCCCGAGGGCCCGTGTCTCCGTCACCCACCACACTCGAGCCGACCCTGACCTACTCGGCTCCGATCCGCGATTCCACGGGTGAGCTGTTGGGCGTGGTGGCCGGGCGCGCCGACCTGACCGGTTTCGACGCCATCGTGAACCAGCGGAGCCGCGAACTCGGGTCGGGCGAGACGTATCTGGTCGACCGTTTCCACGTCTTCATCTCGGTCGACCGCTTCGGGCGCGAGGGGTACCCCCGCGGCGTACATACCGAGGGCATCGATGCTGCCGTCGAGCAAACCGAAGGAGTGGGGGCGTACCTCAACTATGACGGAGTTCCGGTGATCGGGGCGTACCGGTGGTTGCCGGGACTGGACATCGCGCTTCTGGTCGAGGTCTCCGAAGACGAAGCCTACGCCCCGGTCCAGCGGATCGCCCTGGAGATCGCCCTGGTGGGACTGATCGTCGCGCTGCTGCTGGGAGCCGGCACCGTGTTCCTGGCCCGACGCGTCGCCCGGCCCATCGCGAACATCACGGACGCGGCATCGGAGTTGCGGTCGGGCAAGTTGGGCGTACAAACCGCGGTGGCCACGAAGGACGAGGTGGGCACGTTGGCCCGGACGTTCAACGAGATGAGCTCCCGGCTTTTGGCCGGACGGACGGAACTCGCGCGTCAGATGGACCGTCGCGCGAACGCGGAATCGGAGCTCCGGGCGCTCAACGCAGAGCTGGAGCAGCGCGTCGCCTATCGAACCCTGGAGTTGGAAGCGGCCAACGAAGAGCTCGAGTCCTTTGCCTATTCGGTCTCCCACGACCTGCGAGCGCCGCTCAGGGCCATCAACGGCTTCACCGAACTGGCGATCGAGTCCCAGTCGGCTACGATCGACGCCAATTCAGAGCACTACCTCTCACTGGTCCGGAAGAACGCCACGGAGATGGGTGAGCTCATCGATGACCTGCTCGCCTTTTCCCGGCTGAGCAGACAGCAACTCGACCGGATCCCTCTCGAACCCGGTGCTCTCGCGGAGGAAGTGCGGGAGGAGTTGAGCCGAGAGCCGGAGGCCTCCGACGTGAAGTGGACGATCAGCCCCATGCCCAGCTGCGAGGCTGATCCTGCACTGATGAAGCAGGTGTTCACGAACCTCATGGCCAACGCGGTGAAATTCTCACGCCACGCCTCCGATCCTGTCATCGAAGTGGGCAGCGAGCGCCTCGACGGACAGGACGTCTACTATGTGCGCGACAACGGCGTGGGCTTCGACATGGCATACCAGCACAGGTTGTTCGGTGTGTTCCAGCGTCTGCATCGCGCCGAGGAGTACGAAGGCACGGGTGTGGGACTGGCCCTGGTGCACCGAATCGTGACGCGCCACGGTGGGCGGATATGGGCCGAATCGACCCCGGGGCACGGAGCCACGTTCCGCTTCACCCTGTCCGGGCCAGAAGCCGAGCCCAGACCGCCCGCCTCGGCTCCGTCCTCCGAACGGGCGTGAATGCCCCTGCCCAGATAGCCGACGTAGCCGTTTCGTAGCAAGTCTCGACGGGCCTCCTCCCGCTCTTCGGCTAGGGAATCGTTAGGAAGTCACACCGTCACGCAGGGCCGCAGCGGCCCTCGGTATCGGGCGCTGGCGCGGCTGGTTCCGAGAGACCGTCGATGAGTCCTCGACGCCTCTTTGCGAAGCCTGTGGTGCAGCGCCACGTTGCGCGCGTGTCCCTTTGTCGATCTCGAGGAGCTCCCCCATGCACGGTTCCTGCTTCCCCCGGTCGTGGCGACAACGCCTGACGCTCACGGCAGCGGCCATTCTCATGGGCGCGTCCACCGCTCAGGAGGCGCTGGGCCAGGAGCGCCACATCCTCGTGGCGGGGCGACGACTCCCGTACCTGTACGCCGTCTCGTTGGAGGCCGCCCTCGATCCGGCCAACGACCACACGCCGAACGCGATCGTCGGCCGCGCCAAGGTGGCACTGGACCGGATGGACGGGCAGCTGCTGGGCGACCCGGCGAACCTGGTCGTGAGCGAGGACGGCCGAACGGTCTATGTGGTGAATCACCATGGCGCCATCGACAACGCGGAGTTCCGTCAACACGGCGGCCGCGGCACGATCGCGGTCCTGGACGTCGACGGTGTGCTCGACCCGGAGAACGACCGAACCGCCAACGCACTCCGGAGGCATATGGACACGGGCGGCTTCGGGGCACTCGGCGTCGTGCTGCTCCCCGAGCTGCTCGCCATCTCCAACGCCGAGAACCATCTGACCGAAGACGGGGGCAATCGCATCACCTTCGTCGACCGACGGACCGGCAGCCTACGCGGAACCGTGGAGCTGGCCCTCGGCTCGCCCGGATTCGAGTGCCCCGACTACCCGGTGCCCTACGAACCCGCGTACGGGCCGCCACGCGATCTGGCTGTGCTCTCTTCGGATCCGAGCTTCGGCTGCTTCCCCAATCCCAACGGACTGGCCCTGGGTCGTGACGGAGCAGGCAACGCTTTTCTCTTCTCCGCCAACGGCGGAACGAACGACGTGTCGGTCATCGACGTCGCCCGTGCGCTGCAGGGCGACCCGGGAGCCGAGATCGCTCGCATCCCGACCCAACTCGGTCCGTGGGGCATCACGGCCACGCCCGATGGGCGGCATGTGATCGTGAGCAACGGGGGAAGCCAGCGGGACGGTTCGGCCGGCAATACGCTTTCGGTCCTCGACGTCGGCCGGGCTGCGGCCGGGGCCGACGACGCCGAAGTCGCCCGAGTCCTCGTCGGCACGGACGACCCGGCCGAGGAGACCCATCCCCTGATCGCTTCCGTCACCCCCGACGGACGCCACGTGATCGTCCCCAACGTGCGGGCCAACAACGTGTCCATCGTGGATCTCGAAGCGGCGCTGGCCGGCGAATCGGACGCCGAAGTCGCGCGCATTCCCCTGACCCGCGAGGACCGACGGATCGCGCGGCCGAAGGGCTCGGCGGTCACGCCCGACGGGAGGTACGCGCTGATCAGTGGCGGGCCCCGCATAGAGCCTCTGTCGCAGGAGGTCGGCTACCTGTACGTGATCGACCTCGAATCACGCAGCCTGGTCGCCACGGTCACGGGGGTCGGGAACGATCCGTACGGGGTGGCGATCGTAGAGCGGTAGCGTAGATCCGCGAACGGTCTACCCGCCGTCG